>JADMIO010548879.1_pt1 | contig 73663 bp, 71 predicted proteins | sample 8958161 | NCBI WGS metagenome assembly JADMIO01 (sample SAMN16585339, study PRJNA669376) | soil metagenome | isolation source: Crop rotation soil | place: USA: Cullars Rotation, Alabama | collected 2011
GACTTCAAGTCACGTGAATTCCAAGCTTCGGATCCCACTGTGCTGGAAAGAGGCGGTACTCGACCGAGCAGACGACCGCGTGCGACTCGACCGCCAGCCGGCGGCACAGGTGGTCGCAGGCGTTGATGCCGCCGGTCATGAAGCCGCCGCCGTGCGCGTAGAGGACCGGCGTGGTCGCGCCCTCCGGCCGGTAGACCCTGACCCTGATCGAGGCGCCGTCGCGGGTGGTGACCTGGTGATCCCGGTGCGCGACCTCAGGGACCGGACCGATCAGCCCCTTCGGCGGACCGGAGCCGATCCGCTTGGCCATCGGCATCGCGAGGATCCGCTTGGTGGTCGGTGCGAGCCCGACCTTGCCCAGCGCGGCTGTCAGTGCGAGGACCGAGCGCGCCTTCCAGGTGAGTGCCATCAGCTCTTCCTCAGACTGCCGGGATGGGACGGGTGGGGCCGCGGTAGGTGGTGCACCGGCAGGAGCCGGTCCAGCCCCATTCGCGGTAGGTGGTCGCGCCACCGCGCTGGTTCTGCCGCGCGACCATGGTGCCGCCGTAGACCGCCGCGGCGGAGAAGCCCGGCAGGGAGGCGGTGACCGCGGACACGATGCTGGCCGGCTCGGTCACACCACCGGTGCGCTCAAGAGCCCGGGCGTAGAGCTCGAGACCGTCGCAGGCGACGTAGGCGGCCATGAAGTCGTTGTACTGCGCGGGCCGCAGGCCGTGCTTGGTGAGCCGGCCGAGGCAGGTCTTCTGCTGCGCCGTCTGCGGATAGGGCTGGTGCTGGGCGTTCACGTCGACGGCGGGCATCCAGCCGTAGCCGTGCAGGTGCTCCATCTGCTTGGCCGGGGCGTTGACCTCGAGGGCCGCGCCGGCCAGGGAGGTGATGTACTCCGGCTGGTAGCCCTGGGACTGAGCGTTCGTCATGAAGACGAGCAGCGCGACGTCCTTCGCGTAGACCATGTCGACGCCCGCAGAGGCGAACCGCAGCTCAGCGCTGCTGATCGAGGCCGCCGCGCTCGAGGCGTCTCCCGAGCCCTGGGCGCAGCCCATCATCACCGTCTGGTAGTTGATGCCGTTCTTCTTCAGCCACGGCTCGAGCGTGCGGGAGTAGGCCCGGGCTCCGTCCCCGCAGTCGTCCTGCAGGATCCCCAGCTTGGTCTTCTTGGTGAGCCGCCCACTGGCCAGGGCGCCGACCAGAGGGGTCAGGTTGTGCGCGTCCACCGACGGGTGCGTCGAGGAGATCAGGGTGGGGTACTGCCGCTGGTCGGTGACGTCGCCGGGCTGGTAGCCGCCGTACAGGTGCGGGACCCTGGCCTTGGCCAGGCACGACTCGAACGACTTGATGAACACGAAGATGTAGCCGATCACGGCCTTCACCTTGTTGTCCTGCGTGAAGGTCGAGCACACCTGCGAGAAGTTCGACTCCCAGTTGGTGCTCGCGGTGTCGGTGGCGCCGTAGACCGGCTTGATGGCGTGCCCCGCCAGACCGCCGTGCAGGTTGTAGTCGGTGACCAGGGCGGTCCACATGCTCTGGTCGCTGTAGCTCTGCCCGGCGTTCACCCCGAGCGACGAGGCGTTGCCGACGCTGGTGGTGATGAAGCCGATCTGGATCGGCTGGTGGGTGGCCGCGGCCGGGCCGCCTGTTCCCGTGGCGACCGGTCCGGCGACAGCACCCCCGGTAGGGGCCGTGGTGGCTCCCGGGATGGCCACGCCGGCGGTGGGTCCAGCACCGATCAGCGTGCCGTCACCTGTCGGTGCCGTCGTCGCGCCCGGACCTGCTGGGCTGCCGAGGTCGGCGCCGAGCTGGTCACCACCGACCGTGGCCTGACCGCGGACCTGGACGGTGCTCCCGCACCCGGCGGTCAGCGCGAGCGCGACGAGCAGGACGACCAGCCGCTTCACGCGGTCACCGCCACGCCGTGGTGGGCGAGCAGCAGGTCGACGACCTCGTCGTGCCAGGCCGCGGTGCCCTCGTCGAGCGCGGTGAGCCAGCTGCTCGCGTGGATGTGCCCGAGCGCACGGCGGGTCTCGACGGGCACGCCGGCCGTCGCCAGCTTGGCGGCGTAGGCCTCGCCCTGGTCGCGGACCGGGTCGAGCTCGGCCGTGGTGACGATCGCCGGGGGAAGCCCGGTGAGGTCGGCGACGATCGGGCTGACGTAAGGATGGGCGAGGTCGTCGGCGTACCACGCCGCCAGCATCGGCATCTGCGCGCGCTCGAGACCGAACCCGCTGCCGAACTCCTGCATGCTCTGGTCGTCCGGCAGCCGCAGGTCCACGCAGGGGATGTCCAGCCACTGGGCGACCAACGAAGGGCCACCGCGATCGCGCGCCATCAGGGCGACGACCGCCGCGAGGTTGGCGCCGGCGGACTCACCGCCGATCGAGATCCGCGAGAAGGTCTCCGCCAGCCAGGTGAGGACCTCGTAGCAGTCCTCAGGGGCGGCCGGCCAGCGGTGCTCAGGGGCGAGCCGGTAGTCGACGCTGGCGACCGCGATGCCGGCACCAGCGAGCTCGCGCGCCATCGGGTCGACCGTCTCGATGCTGCCCATCCACCAGCCGCCGCCGTGCAGGTGGATGTGCAACGGCAGGTCCTCGGCATCCGTGGGCAGGTACAGCCTGACCGGGACGCCACCCGGGCTGACCAGGTCCCGGACTGCATGCAGCGGCCTGGGCTCCCGCACCAGGTGATGGAGCTTCAGCACGCCCTCGTCGCAGAACGCCCGCAGCTCCTGCACGGTGAGGTCGGCGGGCGGCGGCGCCTGCGCGCTCGCTTCAGCAAGCAGGGCTGCGACGGACGGCGAGAGCTGGGGCACGTGTGATCTCCGTATTTACTCGTGTAAACGCGCACGTTAGAGTGCTGCTCACGTCTTGTCTATGGCTCTCAGGGGTTTCATGACCGTCACCAGCGCCCAGGTCGCCAAGGCGGCAGGCGTCTCCCGAGCCACGGTCAGCTACGTCCTGAACGACGCGCCCGGGCGGGTGCTCTCCCCCGACACCCGGGCCACGGTGCTGCGGGTCGCCCGTGAGCTGGGCTACCAGCCGAACGCCCTGGCTCGCTCGCTCAAGCGCGGGCGCAGCAACACGGTGCTGTTCCCAGACCCGGGCATCGCGCCGAACCACGCCCTGAGCAGCATGATCGATGCCTGCTCAGAAGCGCTTGCCCCGCGCGGTCTCAACCTGGTGCGCGACTCCACCGCTCACGCCGACCCTGTCGCACAGGCCGATGCCTGGGCAGAGCTCGCCCCCGCCGCGGTGCTCGACGTGGTGCTCCGGCACGACCACCCCGCACTGACCCTGCTCCGGGCTCGTGGCGTCCCGGTGCTGTCGTCGTCGCTTCCCGACCTGCCCGCGTGGGAGAGCAGCGGCGACGTCCTCGCCGGCGAGCAGCGCTTGATGATGCTGGGCTACCTGCTGGACAAGGGGCACCGGCAGATCCGCTGCCTGATGCCTCCGACGCTGCCCGTGGACCCGCGGGTCGAGAAGAGCCTGCTCGCTGCCTACCGTCGACGGGTGAGCTCGGCGGGCGGCAAGCTCCACATCGAACGGCTGGACCTGCCCGACGTCGCAGCGGCGGTGGCCGGGTGGAAGCAGCTCCCCGACGCCGTCGCCGCCCACAACGACAGCTGGGCGATCGCGGTGCTGACCGCGCTCCAGCGGCGTGGTGTGCGGGTGCCCGAGGACGTCGCGGTGATGGGAGCGGACGACGAGCCGCTGGCGGCCCATGTGACTCCGGCCCTGACCACGGTGGCGGGCGACTTCACCGACTTCGCCGACGCTGTCGCCGACGCGGTCGAGGCAGTTCTCGCCGGCCGTGCGGTTGGGCCGCTGCCCGTGCCCAAGCTGGCCGTGGTGGCGCGCGACTCGGCTTAGACCCGGCTCCGCTTCACCCTCTTGAAGCGCTTGGCCAGCGGCCGCGCCAGCTCGGCCGCGCCGACCAACCCGGCGAGGTTCCCGAGCTCCGCCCGCACGATCCGCGCCTCGGGCCGGAAGTTCCTGCCCGTCAGCTGCTTGCGGTAGGCCTCGCGCGCGGGAGCGAGCAGCAGCTCTCCGGCCTCCGACACTCCCCCGCCGATGATCACGATGCCGGGGTCAAGGGCCGCGCAGAGGTTGGCGATCCCGATGCCCAGCCAGCGACCGACGTCGCAGAGCAGCTCGATCGCAGCGGGGTCACCACCGCGCGCCGCTTCGGTGACCAGGACACCCGTGATCGCCGAGGGGTCGCCGTCGACGAGCGACAGCAGCCCGTGGGCGACCGGCGAGTTCGCCCGCGCCAGCTCTCGTGCCTCGCGCACCAGGGCGTTGCCGCTGGCGTACTGCTCCCAGCAGCCGCGGTTGCCGCACTCGCAGCGATGCCCGTCAGGGACGATCAGCATGTGGCCGAACTCGCCCGCCATGCCGTACTCGCCGCGCCGAAGCTCACCGCCGAGCAGGAGCGCACCGCCGATCCCAGTGCCCAGGGTGACGCAGACCAGCGACTGCTCCCCCTGCCCCGCACCGAAGCGCGACTCCGCCCAGGCGGCCGCGTTGGCGTCGTTCTCCACGACGACCGGCACGTTGAGCCGCCGGAACAACGCGTCCCGCACCGGCTCGTTGCGCCACGCCAGATGAGGGGCGAACACGACGCTCGCGCGCGAGGCGTCGACGAAGCCGGCGGCGGCGATGCCGACCGCGTGCACCTCGTGCCGGGTGCTCAGGTCGCGCACGAGATCGGCGATCAGGTCCTCGACGACCTGGGCGCTCTCGTGCCGGCTCGGCGTCTGCGCCCGGACGTGCTCGATGACCTTGCCGTCGGGGTCCACCACCCCGGCGACGACCTTGGTCCCGCCGATGTCCACGCCCACCGTGGGGAGCTGCGCGGCGACCAGCGAGGGCCGGCGCTCGGCGGTGCGCGGGCTCACCCGGCTCCCTGGCCGATCAGGTCGCTCAGGCGAGCGGCTTCGGGGCGCTGGTGTAGGCGACGCAGTGGCACGCCGCACCGTAACCGAAGGTCGCGAACAGCGAGGGCGCGTCCTTCTGCCCCGGCCCGAGACGGGTGCCACCACCGAGGGACAGAGCACTGCTGTACGACGTCCCCAGACCGAGCAGCGCGTTGAGCAAGGAGCTTGCAGTGGAGTCGCCCCCGGTGCGCGCCAGTGCCGCCTCGAGCAGGAAGAACAGGTCGCAGGTGGTGTCGTCGACCTGCCGGTTGGTGCGCGAGGCCGCAGGCGCGTAGCCCTTCCAGAGCGCGACGCAGCGGCGGGTTCCCGCCGTACCTGTGGGCATGGCCGTGACGTCGAGCGCAGGTTCCCAACCCACACCCTGCAGGCGGGTCTGCGCCTCCTCCGAGAACTGCATCGTGTTGCGGCCGGTGTCCGCCGCGGAGGTGAGCGCGTAGTGCGGCTTCCACCCCTGCTGCTTGGACTGCTGCTCGAAGAACTGCCCAGCGATCTGCTCGAAGCCGGTCATGAAGATGACCCGGTCGACGCCGGCGCTGCGCAGCGGCAGCACCTGTCCCTGGATCGAGGTGATGAACGCTGCGGCGTCGCCGAAGCCATGGACGCAGGAGACGGTCCGCTTGGTGACGGTCGCCCCGAGCCGCTGCAGGGCCGGCCCGAGGGTCGAGCTGTAGGCCCGCAGGTTGTGCGGGCAGTCCTCGACGACGACACCGATCTTGCTTGCCTTGGACAGGTAGCCGTTGCCGGCCAGACCACGCACAAGAGCGGCGAACCGGCGCTCCACCGAGGGTGCGGTCGGGGACAGCAGGGTCGGGTACTTCGCCAGCGTGGCGGCGTCGGTGCCTCCGGCCAGGGCTGCGAGCTCGGGGACACGCGCCCTGCTGAGGCAGGCGGAGAAGCCCTCGGAGTAGTAGTAGCCCTCCGCAGCGAAGACGGCGGCGACGTGGTTGTCCTGGGTGAACTTCGCACACGCGGCAGCGGCCTGGGTCTCGTAGCTCGTGCTGATCGGGTCGATGAACGCCGTCACGACCTTGACCTGCCGGCCGTTGACGCCGCCGGCGGCGTTCAGCCTGCTGACGAAGTAGCCGAACGCCTCCTCCGGCTCTTGCCCGCCACCGCCTCCGGCGCCGACAGCGCCCACAGCCGCGTCCGCGGAGGCAGCACCCAGGAAGCCGATGGTGATCGGGCTGGTGGTGCGTCGCGGCACCACCGAAGGAGCCTGGCTGGCGGTGGCCGGGGCGGTCGCCGAGGCACCGGTCCCTGGCAGGGCGCTCGGCGCCAGTGGAAGTGACCCGGTGGGCAGCGCGTTCCCCGGAGCGCTGGTCGCGCCGGTCGTCAGCGCGGGCGCGGGACCGAGACCGCCGTCGACGTTTGCGGTCTGCTGGCTGGCCAGGGGAACGGTCGTGCCGCAGCCGGCAACCGCGAGGAGGCTGACCGCCACGAGGGCGCACCGGTGCTTCAAGGCCATCTCCTGTTGCCGTCAACGTTGACTGCAAGTACGTTAGGGCCGTGCAGGTCACCCGTCAACGGAGGCAGCCGTGGTGAGCGCCGCGCTGGTCGGGACTGCCGCGGCCTGCCTGACGACCGGGTCGTGGTTGCCGCAGATCGTCCGGACCTACCGGTTCCGCTCCGCCCTGGACCTGTCCTGGCTCTGGCTGATCACCGTCGGCCTGGGGCAGGCGCTGTGGCTGGCGTACGGCGTGACCCAGGACGACGCCCCGCTGGTGCTGGCCAACGCCGTGTCGCTGTCACTCGTGCTGGGCCTGAGCTCCTGCAAGCTGGTCAGCGACCGGCTCATCACCGAACCCGTCGCTGCCGATCTCATCGTCCAACCGGCGCAGGAGCAGCAGCCCTAGGCCGACCCCGGCCACCACGATCAGCAGCGCGGGGATCGCCGCGACGCCGGCCGAGCGCGCGACCGCCCACGGGTACCACGCGTCCCAGTCGCCGCCGCCCGGCAGGTAGGGCGCCAGCAGGGCACCGAAGCCGATGATGACCACCGACGCCACCGACGTGACGACACCGGACACCCGCACGACGGTGCGGTGGGCTGCGCGGTTCCAGCAGTAGGCGCCGAGCGGTGCCGCGGCCACGAGCCCCTCGAGCGGCAGTCGGTAGCCGTAGAAGCCACCGCCGCCGTGGAAGACGTTCAGCGTCATCTGGATCATCACGTAGATGAGCCCGCCCATCGCGGCCCGCCGGGTCCAGGCGGGAGCCGACGCCAGTCCCCCGGGGATCGTCGCCGCGACCACGACGACGATCGGAGTGAACAGCAGCACGCCGCAACCAGGCGAGAACAAGGCGCCGATCAGGTTGTGCGTGAGCGAGAAGCTGCCCACCGCGTTGACGTGGTTCTCATAGGCCCCGAGCAGGCTGGCCCTGCCGTAGTACCAGTGGGTCCACAGCAGCTCGAGGCACATCGTCGCCAAGGCGGTTGCCGCATAGGGCAGCAGCGCGCGCAGCCGTCGGGCGTCCCACGTGACACCCAGGCCGAGGAGCAGGGCGACGACGGCGAGGTGCGGGCGGGTGAGGAACAGGGCGCCGAACGCGGCTCCGGCGATCCAGTGCCGTCCGCGGAGCATCGCGAGCATGCCCAGGGACATCCACAGCAGGTCCGGCCCGTGCGTCCACAGCTCGGCCGAGGCCACCGTCCAGGCTGTCGTCCCGAACGCGATCGTGGCGGTCACCGCGACGGCCCGGCGCAGCGGCAGCAAGGTGCGCAGCACCAGGCAGAGGTTGGCCATCGCCGCAGCCGTCATCAGGGCAGCCGTGAGCGCTCCCCCCTGCAGCGGACCGATGCCGGTCCAGCCGAAGACCAGGTGGACCGGCAGTGCGGCCCAGATGACCCCGGTCGTGCGCACCGCGACGATGTGCGCGTTCAGCGAGCGGATCGCGAAGTTGTCGTAGGGGTAGGTGGTGTCGTCCAGGAGCATCGAGCCGTGGTGCTCGAAGGACCACGCCGGCCAGGAGGCGGCGATCGCGTCGCTCACCTGCCCTGACTGCCAGTGCGCCGTGAACAGGTAGACCGCGGCCGTGACGACGAACACCGCGAGCCAGAGGCCGCGCGACGTCGTCAGGACCGCGACGCGCGCACGCCGAAGACGGTCCGCTGGGATCACAAGATCAGTATCGGGGAACACGAGAGCAACGCGGGGACCAGGCGGTCCGTCAGGTCGCGCGAGCGGAAGGGGGACGAGCCGCTCTGTAAGCCGGGTTCTGTGACTCCGGCGAACCGGAGCCGACGGCCATCCATCTGGGACCGCTGTTGCCAACGGCCTCGTGCGGTCTACCCGCAGGCTCGGGCGGGCCGCCCTCGAACGCCTGCGCAGGTCCTCCGAAGAGGGCCCTCTTGACCTTGCTCCGGGTGGGGTTTGCCGAGCCGCCCGGGTCACCCCGGGCGCTGGTGCGCTCTTACCGCACCGTTTCACCCTTACCTCTCCAAGGAGAGGCGGTCTGTTCTCTGTGGCACTTTCCCGCGGGTCACCCCGGGTCGCTGTTAGCGACCACCCTGCCCTGTGGAGCCCGGACTTTCCTCGACACCTGGAAGGTGCCGCGACCGTCCGAGCGACTCGTCCCGCCCGCAGCCTAGGGCTTGAGCTCGCTCAGGTGGTGGGTGTCGTTGAACGACCTCAGCACTGCGGGCCCGTCGGCGAACCACTGGACCTCGCTGACGCACGCCAAGTCGAGGTGCATCCGGTAGAGCGCAGCCGGTGGCGCATCGAGCGCCAGCCGGACCAGCGTCTTGATCGGGGTCACGTGACTGACGACGACCACGGTCTGGCCGCCGTACCGCGCGAGCACCCGGTCGCGGGCCTGCCGGACCCTGGTCGTGGTCGCGTCGAAGCTCTCGCCGAACGGCGGGGCGACGGCGGTCGAGCCGAGCCAGGCATCCAGCTCGCGCGGCCACTTCTTGCGGACCTCGCCGAACGTGTAGCCCTCCCAGTCGCCGAAGTCGGTCTCCTGGAAGCCCTCGTCCACCTCCACCTCGAGCCCGAGCGCCTCGGCCACCGCACCTGCGGTCTGCCGCGCGCGGCCGAGCGGCGAGCTGATCACCGCGACCGCCGCGCAGGAGGCGAGCCGGGCGGCTGCTGCCGCGGCCTGGGCCTTGCCCAGGTCGGTCAGGTCCGCATCGCCGGTGCCGGAGAAGCGCTTCTCGATCGACAGCGGCGTCTGCCCGTGCCGCAGCAGGATCGTGGTCGTCGGTGGGGCCGGCGCGTCCTGCCAGCCGGACAGCCGGTTCGGGGGCTTCTCCGCAGCAGCGATGAACGCATCGGCAGCATCGGCCGGACCCGTGTCTCCCCCGGCTCGCCAGACCTGACCGCTCGCGGCCGCATCCATCGCCTCGTTGGCGAGCCGGTCCGCGTGCTTGTTCTTCTCCCGCGGGATCCAGCTGAACCGGACCTGCGGCAGCCGGGCGATGAGGTCAGCAGCCTCGCGCGCCAGCGGCTTCATGTCGGGGTGCTTGACCTGCCAGCGGCCCGACATCTGCTCGACGACGAGCTTCGAGTCCATCTCGACCTCGACCTCGTCCGCACCGAGCTCGAGGGCTGCCTGAAGGCCCGCGATCAGGCCGCGGTACTCCGCCACGTTGTTGGTCGCCCGGCCGAGACCGGCGGCGCGCTCGGCCAGGGTCTCGCCCGTGACCGCGTCGAAGACGACCGAGCCGTAGCCCGCCGGGCCGGGGTTGCCCCGCGATCCCCCGTCCGCCTGGACGACGACTCTCAAAGGCCGGACTCCGCAGTCCGCACCAGGATCCGCCGGCACTCGTCGTGCCGGAGCACCTCATCCGGTGCCGCGGCGCGGAACTCGGCCTTCTCGTTCTGCATCAGGTCGAGCCGGCAGGCACCGCAGCGACCGAGCTCCACCGGGCCAGCACCGATGCCGCCCTCGGACGCGCGGATCTTCTCGTACAGCGCAAGCAGGTCGTCCGAGATGGCCGTGGCCACCGGACCCCGGTCGGCAGCGGTCTCGCGGAGCTGCAGGTCGATCTCCTCCCACTGCCGGTCCCGGCCCTCGACCGCCGTCGACCGCTCCAGCTCCAGCTGCTCGCGCGACGTGGTGAGAGCGTCCAGCGCCTGCTGCGCCTCCTCCATCCGCTCCATCACCTCGAGCTCGGCATCCTCGAGCTCGGTCTGCCGCCGTACCAGGGTCTGGATCTCGTGCTGGATCTCCTCCAGCTGCTTCGGCACGGTGATCGCACCGGACGCCAACCGGTCCTCGTCGCGCGCCTTGCGGGTGCGGACCTGCTCGATGTCCGCCTCAGCCTTGTCCAGCTCGCGCTGCAGGTCCTGCACCGTCGTCTCCGCCAGCACGATCTCGTTGCGCAACGCCGACAGCTCGCCGTCCAGGCGGCTGATGGTCGCGATCTCCGGCAGCGTCTTCCGCTTGTGAGCCAGGCGATCTGCGGTGCTGTCGAGGGCTTGCAGGTCGAGCAGCCGGAGCTGGACGAACGGGTCGGCCTTCACGTGCTGGGGCTCCTCGTGGGGCTAGGCACAGCAACCGTCCAGGGATCAGTGCAGGTGCTCGACACGGCTGTCTCGACGTCCACGACCTTAGCCAGCCCGGCGGCGGCGACCGGCAGCCACGGCCACTCCGTCGCCCAGTGCGCAGCATCGATCAGAGCGAGCCCCTCGGGCGCCTCCTGGACCGGGTGATGCCGAAGGTCGGCGGTCAGGTAGGCCTGCGCACCCGACGCTGCCGCCAGCCCCAGGGCGCCATCACCCGCTCCCCCGCACACCGCGAGCCGGGTCACCAACGCTGCCGGGTCACCACTGCCCCGCACACCCCAAGCAGTTCCAGGCAGTACGCCGGAAGCGAGCGCCACCAGGTCTGCCACCGGCATCGGGGCGGGCAACGAGCCCACCCGCCCGAGGCCGCCCGGGTCGAGCGGCGCCAGGTCGGTCAGGCCGAACAGGGCTGCTAGCGCGTCGTTGACGCCACCGGCGGCACGGTCGGCGTTGGTGTGGGCGACGAACAGCCCGCAGCCACCGGTGATCAACCGGTGCACCACCCGGCCCTTCGCCGAGTCGGCGGCCACCGTGCTGGTGCCGCGCAGGTAGAGGGGGTGATGCGTGACCAGCAGCTGCGCTCTCGCGGCCAGTGCCTCCTCGACGACCTCCTCGACCGGGTCGACGGCGAACAGCACCTTGGTCACCGGCGCCGAGGGGTCGCCGCAGACCAGCCCGACGGCATCCCAGTCCTCCGCCAGCTCCGGCGGGTACAGGCCCTCAAGGGCGGTCACGACGTCGCGCAGGCTGGCGGTCACAGGACGAGTCTTCCAAAACGCCCGCGCACAGCCCGTTCGCTGCCGAGAATGTCCCCATGGGGGATCGGCGGGTGGGGCTGGCGGCTGTCGTGCTGCTGGGGCTGCTGGCCGGTCCAGGGCCGTCGGTGCAGGCCTCGCGCGCTACCCATGCCCTGTTCTTCGGCGACAGCCTCTTCGCCGGCAACGGCGCCGAGCCCCGTCGGCCGGTCCAGGTGCAGACGGCCAACGCCCGGCTGGGGTGGCGGGCCGACCTCGACACCTTCGGCGGCACGGGCTACACGACCGGGGGCAAGCACGGCCGCCCCTACGGCGAGCGGCTGCGCAGGAACGGGCTGCTCGACAAGCCGTTCGACGTGATCGTCCTCGAGGGCGGGACCAACGACGCCCACCACGGCTCGCTCCCGCAGCTGCGCGAGGCGGCGTCCGCCGTCATCGACTACGTGCACGGCCGGCAGCCCAAGGCGCGGATCGTGATGGTGGGCGGCTTCGCGCCGGTCGGCGCACCGACTGATCGCTACCTCGAAGCAGACAGGATCCTGGCCGAGGTCGCCGCTGACCACGACCTGACCTACGTCAGCCAGCTCGGCTACGGCGCGACGGCGCGGCGGGGCTTCTACTCCCGGGACCACCTGCACCCGACCGCGATCGGCTACCGCCAGATGGGCCGCGACCTCGCCGCGGCCCTCGCCACCCGCTAGGGCAGGACCAGCCCGCCCACGGGAAGGGCACCGATCGGGTCGCCGAGCGCGTCGAGGACGTCGTACGGCAGGCAGGTCGGCGGCGATGTGACCTTCAGGCCGAGCGTGCCGACCAGGGTGATGTCCGCGCAGGCCACGTGATCACCGATGGTCGGTGAGGTGTTGAAGATGATGTTGTCGTTGATCGCCACCTCGGCCGCGATCACGGGCACGTAGGACGCCGGGGAGATCAGGTAGCCGAGCTGGTCACCTGCGAGGCCGAGCGTGATCACCTCGCGCGCGCCGCTGCCGACCGCCGTCGCGATGTCCTGCCGGATCCGCGGGAAGGCCTCCCCCGGCGTCGCCGCGATGACGACGTCTCCGACCCGAAGCGCACCGACGACCGTCCGGATCGTCTGGCCGGTGACCCAGGGCGACTCGTGGTTGCGCAGCAGGTGGGCGCCGGCGTACTTGCCGGCCAGGAGCAGTCCGGTCAGTGCCGGACCGGTGATGGGCTCCCGGATGAAGCCCTGTGCTCCTGCGACCGGGCCGCGCACCCGCCCGCCGTGCTTGATCGCCGTGGCGACGTGCGCGCCGTAGTTGAGGACCAAGGCGGTCTTGCGGTCCTTGGCGTTGTAGCCCGGGTTGCTGGGCTTGGTGAACGCGCATGCGGTGCGGCAGGGCTGGGTGCCCCCCAACGCACCCACCATGGCGAGGCCCGTGCCGCCGTACCTCTTGGACAGCGCCTCGGACAGGAACTGCGGCCAGTCGCCGTGGATCCCGTTGCCGCCGCCAGCGGTCGCGTGGGCCGCGAACACCATGTAGGTGAGCGGGTGCTTGCCGCTCGGCGAGGTCGCCTGCAGCACCCGGACCATCCCGTCCTTGCCCGGCGTCGCGCACAGGTCCGGTCCCGGGTAGTCGGGCGTCTTGCTCTGGTTGAGCGCCTCGGAGCAGGACTGGTTGTAGATCAGGTCCGAGGCATCGGAGTGGCCGGCCACCAGGTTGGCGTAGGCGCGGGTGCGGTAGGCCTCGGCGACCGCCGCGATCACCTGCGCCTTCACGAAGGCGAGGTAGCCGGGCACCGGCCCGCCCCACACACCCATCGTGTCGGGGGCGCTGTGGCTGTGGTCGCTGGCGATCACGATCTGACCAACTGGCAGCCGAGGGATCGCCCGCGCGATCGCGGCCGCCATGTCCTGCGTCCCGAACGCGCCGTCCTCGTACGCCGCGAACCAGCCCTGCATCTCCAGGCTGGCGATCGCAATCGCCTTCTTGCCATCGTCGATGACGGCGGCCCGGACCTTGATCCGCTCCTCCTTGGCGCTGCCGCGGTCACCCCGACCAACGAGGTCGTTCGGGAGCACGGAGCCGTCGCCGAGCCCGAAGCCGCCCAGGTTGACCTCGCCCTTGGGCGACAGGTCGCGGGTCGCCCCGCCGACGAGGTAGTCCGGCGTGATGACGGTGACACCGCGACCGGAACCGACCTTGGCGAGCGCGCCCACCCGGTAGGTGTGCCGAGCCTGAGGAGTGGCCGTCTTGTCGTCGTACGCGGTGGTGCCCTTGCGCACCTTGGCGATCAGCCTGCCGTCGCGCAGGACCACGAGGTCCGCGCCGGTCTTCGGCCAGGTCAGGTGGACGGCGTGGTCGGTCAGCCTCGCCTTCAACCCAGCCACATCCCGTACGGCGAGAGGTGCCGCCGACGCAGACAGGGCGTGGACGGCGGCGGGCAGGGCCAGGCAGGCAGCGGCCGCAACGGCCACAAGGCGGGACTTCACGGCGATCGCTCCGGGGTCGAGGGTTGCCGTGGTGCTTCGACGCGCGGGCGGTGAGTCCTACGTCGCGGTGCCCGTTTCCTGCTCCCACGCCGACAGCTGCTGCTCGAGGGCCTTCATCAGCTCGAACACCTGCTTCGGCGGGATCTTGACCCGCTGGATGACCCGGCACTGCGCCGAGCTGACCTGCTCGCCGTTCGGGCCCTCACCGATCTGCGGCGGTGTCAGCATCGCGACGAAGTCCATGACGAAGACGTCGCTGGTGTGCCACAGGTTTGCGAAGTCGGCGTAGGCCGTCGGCACGTCCGTCGGGATCTCGATGTTCAGGATGTGATCGCTCACGCCGCTCCTCTTGGGTCGTTTTGGGCTGCTTCGTCTGACAACACCGCGCAGCTGCGCTTCAGTTCCCCCACGAAGTGGCCCCGGCGGTCCTACCGTCCTCTCATGGACGTCTCCTGCACGGCCTGCCTGGACTCCAAGGAGTGCTGGCCGTGCCTGGGCAAGGGGCTGAACCCCGGCCTGTACGGCCGCACGACATGCACCTGCTGCCACGGCCTCGGCATCTGCCCGCACTGCCTGCCGGTCGCCATCCCGCAGCCGCGATCGCCTGAGCGACGGCGGGTCGAGGTCGCGTAGTCGGCCGTGCGGGACCGGGTCCGCGCATGTCGCTTCAAGGCCTGTTGACCCCAGTTCGAGCACCTCCTACGGTCGGCGCCCCGCCGCTCCCCTGGAGGCACAGTGCGCATCCGTCGTCCGAGCCACGCCACCGTTGTCAGCTACCTCGCCCTGACCCTCGCCCTGAGCGGTACCGCCTACGCGGCGACCGGAGGGACCTTTCTCCTGGGCAAGCCCAACACAGCCTCGACCCAGACCACCCTGACCAGCACCGGCGGCACGCCCTTGGTGCTCAACGCGAAGTCGGGCTACGCGCCGCTCGCGACCAACTCGACCACGAAGGTGAACCGGCTCAACGCCGACCTGCTGGACGGCGTGGACTCTGCGGCCCTGCAGCGCCGCCTGATCACCAACTGCGCGCAGGGAAGCGCCGTTCGCGCCATCGCTCAGAACGGCACGGTGGCCTGTGAGGTCACGAAGGCGAAGGTGATCCAGACGGTGGAGAGCATCGACGCCACTCCTGGGTCCGAGGACCTCGGCTTCGGCTACGCAGGCTGCTGGCCTGGCTATGCCGTTGTTGGTGGCGGCTACGTGACGGGAACGGGTCCGAACCCGCCCTCGGCCCTCGCGGAGTACGCGACTCCCCTGTCCTTCACCGACCCCGAGACGCACGAGCGGGTCGACGGCTACGTCGTCCAGCTGCGCAACCTGGACGGAACGCCGTACGTAGGCGGCGGCGACGTCTACGCGGAGTGCGTCCTGGGCAGCAGCATCGACGAGCCGATCGAAGCGACTCCCCTGCAGCGAAGGGCACCGAACGCCTTGATCAAGAAGTACCAGCGAGAGCGCTGACTGACTCGACAGCGTGGGCGCGGAGGGGATCGAACCCCCGACCACTCGCTTGTAAGGCGAGCGCTCTACCGCTGAGCTACACGCCCCGGGTCTGGCTGAGACTAGTTACTGAGGGAGCAGGACGGGTCCGGTTTTCCTGTCCAGGTTGGCGACGTGCTCCTGCACCTGCCGCAGCACGTCGATCAGCTGGGCGATCTGACCGGGCAGCTTGTCGAGCCCGTTGGTGTTCTGGGTCAGTCCCTTGAGCTGCACCGGCAGCTCGGAGAGCCCGCGCAGATCGGCCTCGACGCGCGCCAGCTGCGTGGCGATGCTCGCCAGCTGCGGTGCTTGTGAGAGCAGCGGCGCAAGCTCCTTGCGCAGCCGCACCACCTCGGCCAGCGTCAGCTCGAGCTGCCCGTCCACCGACTTGAGGCTCCCCGGCAACGGCGTCGTGTTGGCAGTGAGCTGATCGAGGTCGAGCCCCTCGAGCTCCTCGACCACCCGGCTGACCTTGGTGTCGATGCTGTTGACCCGGTTGAGCGACTGCTCCGAACCGGCTAGCCGAGTCAGCACCGGCAACGACACGATCAGCGCGGTCGCCCCGAGCACCAGCGTCAGTGCAGCGAGCGAGGCGAGCGTGGCCCAGACCCAGCGCGGCAGTGCTTCGAACACGGTTCCTCCTGCGGCCGATGCGAGCCGATGCGAGCCAGCCCGGCAACCACTGACTGCCGGTGAGCATGCCTGAGACCCGGTTGCCGGGCGGCGTCCGGGTGTCTCAAGCAGGTGCTGGGTGGGGGCGGGCTGCTGAGCTCTCTGTCCGGGATCACTCGCCGGGGATCAGTAGCCCTCGCGTTCTCGGAGGAACTGCCAGCCGTCTCGGTTGGTCCAGAGGTAGTCGCCGTCGTCGGTCAGGCTGACGGTGAAGATCGCCTGCTTGGCGCGGTGATGTCGCCGGCACAGCAGCTGGCAGTTGTCAGGGCTGGTGGGTCCGAGCGGCCACGGGATGCGGTGGTCGACGTCGGTGACGCGTTGGTGGCAGCCGGGGAACACGCAGTGGCGGTCGCGGGCGCGCAGGTAGCGCTTGAGCCGCCGCGTGGCGACGTAGGACCCGGTCTCGAGCCGCTCGGGCAGCAACCGGTCCGCCGGGGGCTGCGCGATCACCCGGCGCAGCTCGGCCAGCTGTGCCTCGATGGCGTCCCGGTCACCGAGGTGCGGCTCGGCCAGCTGGCCCTCGACGGCGTCCCGGTCATCGCCCGGCGCGGTGGGACGGGTGAGCGCTGATGCCGCCGGGTCGCTGCTCGGCGCAGCCTTGGCCGCGGACGGCTGGGGCCGCTCCTGCGCGGCTGCCGCGGCGCTGGGGGCGGGGTGGGGGTGGGGGTCACCGACGGCGATCACGGCACCGGTCTGGTCGACGGCGATCTGGGACCACTCGGCGTCTTCGAGCAGCTGCCGGGCGGTGGCGGGCAGGATCGGTCCGAACCTGGGGATCTCGGCCAGCTCGAGGTCGCCACCGATCGCGGTGCTGAACGGCGTGACGACCATGACCTGCCACTGCCCTGGCGTGAGCTCGCCGGTGATGAGCCGGTGCATCAGGTCGAACTCCCACTGGGCGGCGGTGACGCCCTCGGGGCGGGGGTGGTCCTTCTTGAGCTGGGCGAGGACCGCGTCGAGCTCCGCGATCTGCGCGACCGGTCCCTCGATCCGCATCAGGCCCTGCCCATCCGCGGTCTGGTAGCTGCTCACACCACGGCGGCGACGGGCGACCTGCTCGCGCTCCATCGCGGCCGGCAGGTCGACCTGCAGGATCAGGCCGCGGGTGACCTTCATCAGCTCACCAGGGGTCTTGCCCGGAGCCCGGTGGATCGCGACATAGCCGATCGCGGCCCGCTGCTCCGGTGACAGCTCGACCAGGTCGAGCTCCCGCAGCACGCACAACGCGTGGTTGGAGGTGAGCATCCCGGCATCGATCGCCTCGAGCATGCCGGGGACCGCGTGCAGGGCGAGGGCCTGCCGGGTGATCTTCGACGCGCCGGTCGGCGAGAACCCCAACGCCAGCGCGACCTCGTCCGCAACGAAGTCCTGCTCATCACGCGCCAGATCGGCATGGGCCTGCACGATCGCTCGCGCCCGGACCACGAACGCCTGATCCATCAACCGCTGCCCGTGCTCAACCGCACCGAGCCGCTCCCGCGGGGTCACGGTGAACAGCGTCCGGTCGAACCGCGCCTTCGACCGATCGACCATCGCGTCCAGCTCGGCACGCGTCATGGCCTGCCGATGCGGCCGGTCGACCCAGGAAGCGGTGCTCATGGGAGGAACCTAGAACACACGTGCGACATCGCGCTGATCTTGTCCACAGGCCGACTTCGCCTGGGAATCAAGGGATCGCGTTGCCCACAGGGATCGACGATGAGCGCGATCTGACACCCAGCCTGACGGGTCAGCACCAGGGTCGACTCGCGCGATCCAGTGAGCTTCAGCTGCTTGCGGAAGGACTCCGGCTCCACCGCCGTACCGCGCTTCTTGATCACGACCGTGCCGGTGTCGAGCGCGCGCAACCGCTCCCGCACTCCCTTGAGGGAGAACGGCAGGACCTCACGGATCGCGTACCAACGACCGAACGGCGTGGGCACCAGCGCGTCGGCGCTGAGGTAGGCGATGGTCGGGTCCAGCAACCACCCACCCACCAGCTGCGCCAGCTCAGCCACCAGGTGGGCGCGGATCACCGCCCCGTCAGGTTCGAGGAGAAAGGCACCTGGTACGCCGACAGCGGGCGCTGCCGATCCGGTGCTGATGAGTCGGTCACCGGAAGGCAGCAGCGTCGCGCTGCGGCTCACGCCGGAGTGGACCCCACCGCGCCACAGCATCGCCTCCTTCACGTCGCCATCCAGCGACACGACCTCGACCTCGACGTCGGAGGGCAGCAGGTCGTAGTCGATGCCAGGGGCGACCTTCACCCCCAGCGACGTCGCCGGCCAGGACAGGACCTGCGACAGCTTCGGCGACCACGACTCCGGGTCGAAGCCGCGCCGGCCCTTCGCCCGACGAGCCGGGTCGGCGAAGACGGCACCGCCTGGACGGAGACCTACCGCATCGGCGAGGGCGACGGGACGTCCTGTATTGGCACGTGCGAGCAGCAGCCGCGCTTCGTCGAGGTCGACCCCGACCCCGTCGTCGAGGGCGATCAGGTCGCCACCGACGGAGCAGCCGACGTCGAGCACCGGGCCGTGGAAGCGGGCCGCGTGATGGGTCGCGACCGTGCGGTGGGTCGACTGCTCGAGGGCCTCCGCGGTCCACCAGAGGCGATCGCCGTCAGGGTGCTTGGCCAGCGCACGGCGTCTCAACCGAGCCTGGTCGAGGGCGAGCCGGCCCAGCTCGCCGAGGGCCCGGACGGCTTCGGCAGCCGCGATGGCATCAGCCAGGTCGAGGGTCGAGGCGAACGCGACAGCGGCGCGTCCCTCGTCGGAGAGAAGGAGCCGTGCCTGCTCCGGGGTCAGCGCCTGGCTCAGCGACGCTGCTTGGCGCGGCTGGCCTTCGGCGCGACCAGTCGGGTTCCGGACCACTCGGGTGCGGCACTGGTGCTGCGGGTGCTCGACAGCCCTGCGGTGGGCGCGGCCTCGTCGATGTCGGAGGGCTCGACGTGACCGTCGCGGCCGGCCTTCGGGCTGAGCAGCCAGATGACCCCGTTGTCGCCGAGGTTGGTGAGCGAGTCGACGAGAGCGTCGACGAGGTCGCCGTCTCCCTCGCGCCACCACAGCAGCACGACGTCGATCATCTCGTCGGAGTCGTCGCCGTAGATCAGCTCGGTGCCGGTGCGGGCAGCGACGTCGTCGATCAGCTCGAGATCGATGTCGTCGTCGTCAGCGCCGAGGACCTGCACGGACTGCCCCGGCTCGATGCCCAGACGCTCGGCCAGGCCACGCGCTCCTGCGTGGTCCGCAGACGTGCTCACTTCGACAACCCCTCTCCAACCGCGTACCCAGGTGGCCCGCGCACGCAGAGTCCACCGGACCAGTCCGCTCGGCGCAAGTGCCAAGCCGCTGATGAGGGGCAGACTCTCGATCATGTCGGAGCACGCGCACCCCGAGCCTCATGGGCACGACCACGAGCACCACCACCCGACAACGCCGCTCGGGAAGCTGCTGGGAAAGCTGAAGGACCAGCTGCTGGGCCACAGCCACGACGCCGCTGACAGCGTGGACCAGGCACTCGAGACCTCGAAGCAGGGCACCCGCGCCGTCGCCATCAGCCTGGCCGTGCTGGGAGCCGTCAGCGTGCTCCAGGCACTGGTCTACGTCTGGTCCGAGTCGGTCGCGCTGCTCGGCGACACGTTGCACAACACCGCTGACGCGCTCACCGCGCTGCCGCTCGCGATCGCCTTCAGCCTCAGCCGCCGACCGGCGACCCGGCGCTACACCTACGGCTACGGCCGGGCCGAGGACCTGGCCGGGGTGGTGGTCGTGCTGTTCGTGCTCGCCAGCTCGGTGTTCGCCGCCTACGCGGCCGTCGACAGGTTCCGCAACCCGCAGCAGGTCGACCACCTCTTGGCCGTCGGTGTCGCGGGCCTGGTCGGCTTCCTCGGCAACGAGCTGGTGGCCCGCTACCGGATCCGGGTCGGGCGCGAGATCGGTTCCGCCGCACTCGTTGCGGACGGGTTGCACGCGCGTACCGATGGGTTCACCTCCCTTGCCGTCGTCCTCGGTGCAGTGGGTGTTTCCCTCGGCTGGGAGCAGGCCGACCCGGTCGTGGGACTGCTCATCACGATCGCGATCCTCGCGGTGCTGCGCGACGCCGCTCGGCAGGTCTACCGCCGGCTGATGGACGCGGTCGACGAGTCGCTCGTCGACCAGGTCGAGCAGGTGCTGCGCACGACGCCGGGGGTCGTGGGTGTCGGCCGGGTGCGGGTGCGGTGGATCGGGCATGCGCTGCGCGCGGAGTGCGCGGTCATCGTCGAGCCGTCGCTGTCGTTGATCGAGGCCCACACGATCAGCGTCGAGGCCGAGCACCGGCTGATGCACGACGTGAAACGGCTCACGTCTGCGCTGATTCACGCGGACCCGCGGGGGCACGAGCAGCACGAGCTGACGGAGCACCACGGGCGACCCTGACCTACCCGTGGGTAGCAGGTTGGATGAGCAGGACCGACCGACGAGAGGCAGATGTGTCAGAGCAAGAGCGCTTCAGCGTCATCAGCGACGGGCTGCCGAGCCAGCTGCCCGACGTCGACCCGACCGAGACCCAGGAGTGGCTGGAGTCGTTCGACAGCCTGGTCGAGACCAGCGGCCGCGGTCGCGCCCGCTTCCTGATGCTCAAGCTGCTCGAGCGCGCCCGTCAGCAGGCGGTCGGAGTTCCTGCCCTGCGCAGCACCGACTTCATCAACACCATCCCGCCGGAGCGCGAGCCGTGGTTCCCCGGGGACGAGCACGTCGAGCGCCGGCTGCGGGCCTACGTGCGCTGGAACGCCGCCATGATGGTGAGCCGCGCGAACCGGCCGGAGATCGGCGTCGGCGGGCACATCGCGACCTACGCCAGCGCGGCCTCGCTCTACGAGGTCGGCTTCAACCACTTCTTCCGCGGCCGGGAGCACGCTGGCGGTGGCGACCAGATCTACTTCCAGGGGCACGCCTCCCCCGGCATCTACGCCCGCGCCTACCTCGAGGGCCGGCTGACCGAGGAGCACCTCGACGGGTTCCGGCAGGAGAGCCGCCCGCGCTCCCTGCCGTCCTACCCGCACCCGCGCCTGATGCCTGACTTCTGGGAGTTCCCCTCCGTCAGCATGGGCCTCGGCCCGATCGGTGCGATCTACCAGGCGCGGTTCAACCGCTACCTCGAGCACCGCGGCATCAAGGACACCAGCGAGCAGCGGGTGTGGTGCTTCCTCGGGGACGGCGAGATGGACGAGCCCGAGTCGCTCGGCGCGATCGGCGTCGCGGCGCGCGAGGAGCTCGACAACCTGGTCTTCGTCGTGAACTGCAACCTGCAGCGGCTCGACGGACCGGTGCGCGGCAACGGCAAGATCATGCAGGAGCTGGAGTCGTCGTTCCGCGGCGCCGGCTGGAACGTCATCAAGGTCGTCTGGGGACGAGAGTGGGACGACCTGCTCGCCCGCGACGTCGACGGCGTGCTCGTCAACGCGATGAACACGACGCCGGACGGCCAGTTCCAGACCTACTCGGTCGAGCCGGGCGCCTACACCCGCGAGAAGTTCTTCGGGACCGACCCGCGGCTGCGCAAGATGGTCGAGCACCTCACCGACGAGCAGATCCGCGGACTGCCTCGCGGCGGGCACGACTACCGCAAGGTCTACGCCGCGTTCGACTCGGCGACCAAGCACACCGGGCAGCCGACGGTGATCCTGGCCCACACCATCAAGGGCTGGACCCTCGGCAAGGACTTCGAGGGCCGCAACGCCACCCACCAGATGAAGAAGCTGACGGTGGCCGAGCTCAAGGAGCTGCGCGACCGGCTCTACCTCGACATCAGCGACAAGGCCCTCGAGTCAGGGCTTCCGCCCTACTACCACCCAGGCCCGAACAGCGCCGAGATCGAGTACATGAAGGAGCGCCGTGCCGCGCTCGGGGGATCGGTGCCGCGACGGGTGGTGACGAAGGCGTCGCTGCCGCTGCCTCCGGCTGCGGTCTACGACGAGCTGAAGGCCGGCTCCGGCAAGCAGCCGGTCGCCACCACGATGGCCTTCGTCCGGCTGCTCAAGGACCTCATGAAGGACAAGGGCATCGGCGACCGGATCGTGCCGGTCATCCCTGACGAGGCCCGCACCTTCGGCATGGACGCCATGTTCCCGACGGCGAAGATCTACTCGCCGTTCGGCCAGCGCTACGAGGCCGTCGACCGCGAGCTGCTGCTGTCCTACAAGGAGTCGACCTCCGGGCAGATCCTGCACGAGGGCATCACCGAGGCCGGTTCGATGGCCTCGACGATCGCTGCCGGCACGTCCTACGCCACGCACGGCGAGCCGATGATCCCGGTCTACGTCTTCTACTCGATGTTCGGCTTCCAGCGGACCGGCGACCAGATGTGGCAGATGGCCGACCAGCTCGGCCGCGGCTTCCTGCTCGGCGCCACTGCCGGTCGCACGACGCTGAACGGCGAGGGGCTGCAGCACCAGGACGGGCACTCTCTGCTGCTCGCCGCAACCAACCCGGCAGTCGTGGCCTACGACGCTGCCTACGGCTACGAGCTGGCGGTCATCGTCGAGGACGGCCTCCGGCGCATGTACGGCCCGGAGCCGGAGAACGTCTTCTACTACCTGTCGGTCTACAACGAGCCCTACCCGCAGCCGTCGATGCCCGACATCCCCAGGCTGCGCGAGGGGATCCTGCGCGGCATCTACCGGCTGTCGCGCAGCGAGGGCGCGAAGCCGCAGGCGCAGGTCCTGGCCAGTGGCATCTCGGTCCGCACCGCGCTGGCCGCGCAGGAGCTGCTGAAGGCCGACTGGGGCGTGGGCGTCGACATCTGGTCGGTCACGTCGTGGAACGAGCTGCGGCGCGACGCCATGGCGGCGGATGAGCACGCACTGCTGCACCCCTACGACGACGTGCGGACGCCCTACGTCACGCAGGCGCTGATGGGCGTGTCCGGTCCGGTGATCGCGGTCAGCGACTGGATGCGGGCCGTACCCGACCAGATCAGCCGCTGGGTCCCGTCCGACTTCACCTCGCTCGGCACCGACGGCTTCGGTCGCTCAGACACCCGGGCCGCTCTGCGACGGCACTTCCACATCGACGCCGAGTCGATCACCACGCAGGTGCTCGCCGAGCTGGCTCGGCGCGGTGACATCGACGGCGACATCGCCGCCAAGGCCGTCGACCGCTACCGGCTGCGCGACGTCCACGTCGACCCGTCCAAGGAGATCGAGGCGGGGTCCAGCGAGGTCAGTGGCTAGTCGGCGTGACCGTCATCTCGATGGTGGGGCCGTTGTCCGCTGCGGGTGTCGGGTGGGTCACCGCGATCAGCATGGCTGAGAGCAGCAACGACGGCAGCAGGCCGGCGATCGGTATCCGCTTCACGCCCTGAGCCCTGCCCCTCCCGGGGCGATGCATGCCTGACTGCGAGGCATGCCTAACCGCGGGGTGACGCCATCACCCAGACCAGCAGCTCCCCGCGGCCCGACACCTCCAGCGGACCGGCGTCGCGCAGCCGCACGGCGTCTCCCGGTTCCAGCGGGCCGACCTCGGCCAGCGCCACCTCGCCCGCAGTGACGTGGACGTGCACGAGGTCGCCGTACGGAAGAGGGGTTGGTCCGTGCGGGCGGAGCAGGTGCAGCGCGGCGTGCGCAAAGCGCACCAGCTCTCCCTCCTTCGCGTCCTCCACCCGGTACGACGGAGGTCCCGACTCCCCTGCCGCGAGCCACATCTGCAGGAACCGCAAGGGGTTGTCACTCGCGTTGCGCTCGGTGTGCACGACGCCGTCGCCGGTGTGCATGAGCTGCAGCTGGCCGGGACGCACCCGGCCCTCGTGGCCGTGGTCGTCGGCATGCGCCAGCTCGCCCTCGAGCACCCAGGTGACGATCTCCAGGTCGCGGTGGTGGTGCGGCTCGAAGCCGGCGCCAGGAGGCAGCAGCTCCTCGTTGCAGGCGACCAACGACCCGAAGCCGGTGTTGGCGGCGTCGTAGTAGGCCCCGAACGAGAAGGCGTGCCGCGTCTCGATGCCCTCGGATCGCGTGAGCGCACGGCCCTCGCCCGGGCGGAAGTCGATCATGGGAGAAGCCGTCATCGTCGCCCCTCTCGATCGTTTGACACCCGACCGGTAGCCAGATGTCGCCCTTTCAGCGCACTACCAGGGCGATTGGTGACGATAAAGTGGCACATCTTCCCCAGCACCCTGGAGACAGCATGCGACGGGCTCTCGCCCTGGCCCTCGTAGCGGCCGCCCTGCTCGCCTGGGTCCCCGGTTCGACCGCGGCCTCGCACGGACCCTCCGCATACCGGACAGCCGCCGGCTCCTACACCATGGCGGGAGGCGCCACGCTGGGCTCGACCGGAACGTTCGCGCTGCTCGCTCCGACCATCACCGACACCGCGCGGGCGACCGAGGACAGCGTCGCCATCGCGGTGAAGGACTCGGGCGCCTCCGTCGTCGCCCTCAACGTCACGCTCACCCCGGCGGGCGAGTCGGGCACCACCAAGACCTTGCTGTGCAACAAGGGAAGCATCGCGATCCGCCCCGGCACCTCCGTGTCGGTGACGCCGGTGGCCGGGGTCTGCCCCGACGGCCGCACCTCGCTGCCGCGCGCCGGCCAGGTCGAGCTGGTCTTCCACCGCTACCTGCCGCTGCCGAAGCCCACGGCCAAGCCGGTCGGTGCGCCGCCGAGCCTGCGCTACGCGCTCCTCATCGGCGTGCGTGACTACGCGGGCAACACCCACAGCACCATCGGAGCCAACGGCGATGTCGCGGCGATCAAGGCAGCGCTGCTCGGCTCGGGCTGGATGCCCAGCCACATCAAGATCATCCAGGACTCGGCCGCGACCGCGGAGGGCATCCGGTCGGGCATGGCCTGGCTCGCGGCCCGCAGCAGCCCCCGGACGTTCAGCCTGATGCACTACTCCGGTCACATCTGCATCGCCAGCCGAGGGCCGTGCAGCAGCGGGCACACCTACCTGTGGTCCTACGACAACCGCTTCATCCCGGAGACCGAGGTCGTCTCCCGGATGAACCAGGTGCAGGGCTACCAGTGGATGGACATCGCGGGCTGCGAGGCCGGCGCCATGGACTACGGGTACCACTCGCCGACGCGCCTGTTCAGCGGCTCCTCGCGCGGCAACGAGACCTCCTACGAGGACCCGCACTGGGGCCAGTCGGTGTGGTCCGGCTTCACCTGGGAGCGCGCCTTCAACCAGGGCTTCGCCGACACGCGCGGCCGCAGGATGACGGCCACGATCAACCAGATGGTCTCCTACGGCGCCCGCCAGGCTCCCGCCTACACCAGCCGGCAGAACGCCGGCCCGCAGCACCCGGTCGTCGCCGGCGGCTCGGGCTCCTGGTCGCTCTATGCCCCTCCTGGCGGCTGACGCCGCACGCACCCTCCTGGCGGCTGACGCCGCACGCACCCGCCGCTAACCGGCAGGCCACTGTCACTCCTCAACATGGCCAAATGCTCAAGAACCACCCCTCTTGTGCCGCACACTCCTTCAGGACCACATCGCTGAGGGAGGTGCCGTGCCTCGCAGGACGTTCGTGACCACGCTCGAGGAGCACCCCAACCTCGAAGAGGTCCTCGGCGTGCTCGCCCAGCTCGCCCACATCGCCGACCGCGACCTGCCGGCGCTCGCCGAGGCCTGGTCCAACAACGTCTCGGTGGCCGAGGCCCGCGACCGGGCGCTCTCGCCCGACTCGCCCCTGGTGCTCGAGGCACTGGCCGCGTTCGAGGCCCTCGGCTCGCTGTTCGAGGACGACCTGGCCGGCGAGGCCGCCTACGTCGCGGTCGACCCGTCGGTCACCAGCACCGCCCTGAAGGCCGTCCGTGACGCGATCGCCGGCGCCTACGCGCGGCCGGCGCTGTCGCGTGAGCAGCACGGCCTGCTGATGGCTCCGTGGCGAGCTGTCTTCCCCGAGGCCGGGGTGCACGAGCCCGACCTCGGGCCGGAGGGCGCGCGGGTCAAGGCACTGCTCGCGGCGCTCCCCCGGCTGGCGTCCCGCTGCCACGACGCCGAGAGCGCCGGCATCTACGCCGACCTGGTCACCCGCTCCTTCGTCGACGAGTGCGACCGCGCCACCGCCCGCGACGCCGCCTTCCAGGCCGCCGTCCTCACCAGTCGCCGCCGGGTCTGGGCGCTGGTGCGCCGGTCCGGCATCGAGGGCCTGTCGCGTCCCTGCACCACGTGCGGCACCGAAGCGGACCAGAGCGAGCTCTCCCGCGTTCTCACGCTCTGCCTGGACGCTGCCTGCGTCCTGCTCGTCGCCGACGCCGTGTCCGACGACCTGCTCGAGCTGCTGATCGCGCCCGTGCACAGCCTGATCCCCGAGCAGCGCGAGAAGCCCAACACCTGACGAGGTGCGCCACGTCGGCAGACGCAGTGGGTGATCGCTGTGGGTGATCGCTGTGGGTGATCGCTGTGGGTGATCGCTGTGGGTGATCTCAGCGCGGGCGGGCGGTCCAGGTGAGCAGGTCGTCGGCGGACCACGTGTTGATGACGCGGTCGGCGGTGACGCCGGTCAGGTAGGCGCGCTCGCAGCCGAGGTGCTGCCAGGCCAGCTGCCCAGGTGCGTGCGCGTCGGTGTCGATCGCCACCCTGCAGCCGGCCTCGATGGCGAGCCGCAGCAGCCGCTTCGGCGGGTCGAGCCGCTCCGGCCGGCTGTTGACCTCCACCGCGACGTCGAACTGCGCGCACGCAGCGAACACGATCTCGGCCTCGAACTCCGACTCGGGACGGCCCTTGCCCTTCACCATCCGGCCGGTGCAGTGACCGAGCACGTCGGTGTGCGGGTTGCTGATCGCCGCGACCATCCTGGGCGTCATCTCCGCCGACGGCATCCGCAGCTTGGAGTGGACCGAGGCGACCACCAGGTCCAGCTGCGCGAGCAGCTCAGGCTCCTGGTCGAGCGAGCCGTCCTCGAGGATGTCGCACTCGATGCCGGTCAGGATGCGGAACGGCTGCGTGTCGCCGGAGGCGGCCGAGGCCGCAAAGCCCTCGTTCAGCCGGGCCACCACGTCGAGCTGCTCGCGCAAGCGCTCCGGGCTCAGGCCGCGAGCGATGGTGAGCCGCGGCGAGTGATCGGTCAGCACCATGTAGGAGTGGCCCAGATCCCTTGCGGCCTCGGCCATCTCCTTGATCGGCGAACCGCCGTCGGACCAGTCCGAGTGCACGTGGCAGTCGCCCTGCAACGCCTGCCGCAGTGCAGCAGCGCCCTCCGACACCGGCGTCTCGCCGAGGTCCGACACCCGCCGCAAGTAGTTGGGCTCGATGCCCGAGAGCGACTCGGTGATCACGAGCGCTGTCACCTTGCCGATGCCCGGCAGCTCCTCGAGCGAGCCTGCTGCCGCTCGCGACTGCAGCTCGCTCCGGTCGAGCTCGCTGATCGTCTGCGCGGCACCCCGGAAGGCCTTCACCCGGTACGACGGCTCCAGGGCACGCTCGAGGCAGAACGCGATGGCCTTCAGGTCCTCGACCGGATCGCGGTCGGTCACCGAGCCACCTCCTCCAGCGGGACGTCCCTGCCCGACCGCTGCTCGCGCCACCCCGTGAGGAGGGCTGTCGCCGCGGCCGCCCAGCACCCTCCCACGAGCAGCCCCGCGATCACGTCCGACGGGTAGTGCACGCCGAGCAGCACCCGCGTCAGCGCCACGACGAGAGGGACGGCGAGCAACCACCACGCTCGCTTGCCGAGGGTCGGCAGGAGCAGCACGGCCGCAGTGCCCCAGAAGGCGGCCGCACCGACCGAGTGCCCGGAGGGGTAGGACGTCGTCCCGGGGCATGACGCGAGGTCGACGCACGGGCGGAGCCGCTCGACGACCGTCTTGAGCGCGACCGACACAAGCTCGGCCCCGAGCACCGAGATGAGCGCGTACGCGGCAAGGCGCGGCCGCTTCCGTCGTACCAGCAAGACGGCGAGCACGACCGCAGCGAGCTCGAGGAGCAGCGGGGCACCCAGCTGGGTGACGACCAGGGCGAGATCGCGGGCCGGGCCGTCGGCGTGCAGCCGGAGCGCGTCGGAGCCGGCCTGGTCGAGGCGGCGCAGCGGTCCCCACTGGTCGCGCACGAGGATCGTCAGCGGCAGGACCAGCGAGAGCGTCACCAGCACGGATGCGGCAAGGACCGCCCGCTCCAGCCGCGTCATCGTCACGGTCGGTAGACCACCAGCGAGCGGCTCGCCGCCCGCAGCACCAGGTGGCCCGGTCCGTCCTGGACCTCACCGTCGCGGGCCAGCCGGAGGCCTCCCTGTCGCGAGGTGACGGGCAGCCGGCCGATGACCCGCTCCTCGTAGACGCGGCTGCGGCCCATGCGCCCGGTCAGCAGCGCCACCGCCAGCCGGGTGCGGGCGTAGGCCTTGTCGGCGTCGATCAGGCGGACGTCGATCGACGAGTCGTCGAGCCGCTCGCGCCAGGTCGGCGCGAACCCCGACGGGTGGTAGCGCCCGTTGCCGGCGAACAGGGTCCAGAGCTTGCGGTCCTCGCCGTCGACGTTGACCGCGACGCACTCGGCCTGGCGCAGGATGCGGCTGACGGCCAGGGCCATGGCCGGCCACTTGCCGAGCCGGCCTTCGTGCTTCTCGCGCTCCTTGACCAGCTCCGGGTAGACCCCGAGGGCGAAGGTGTTGAGGAAGTAGAGGCCGTCGCCGTCCGCGCTCGCCGACCCGACGGCGATGCGCACCGCTGATCCCTGCTTCACGGCGGCCACAACGTCCTCGATGCCGTTGATGCCGAGCTCGCCGGCGAAGTGGTTGAGCGTGCCACCGGGGACGACGGCGAGGGGTACGCCGGCCTCAAGGGCGATTCCCGCGGCGCAGTTGATCGAGCCGTCGCCCCCCATGACGCCCAGGGCGGTGCAGCGCTCTGCGGCGTCCTTCAGCACCTGCGCGACGTCCTCGGACGCCCGCACCACCTCGGCCTTCGGGAGCAGCTCGGCCAGGCAGGACTCGACCGCGTCCGCCTGGTCGGAGGAGCCCCCGCCCTCATTGATGACCAGCACGAAGCCCGCACCGTCGGCGAGGGCGGGGGCCTCCGCGCCGGTGGTGACCGCCGGCCGGGTGGGACGGGCCGGCCAGATCCGCTTGACCGCCACCGCTGCCCCCACGCCCAGGGCGACGCCGGCGACCACGTCGCCCGGGTAGTGCACGCCGGTGTGCACCCGGCCGTAGGCGACCCCGGCAGCCAGTGCGCTGATCGGGACGCCGAGGGGCACCGACTCGAGGGCGACGCCAGTCGCGAAGGCGGCCGCTGAGGCGCTGTGCCCGCTGGGGAAGCTGCTCGTCGACGGCTGCCGCAGCAGCTGGCGCGGCAGCGGCACGGGGTGCAGGCGCGGGCGGTCCCGTCGGGTGGCGAGCTTGGCCGGGATGTTGGCGACCGAGCTCGCCAGAGCGAGCGACGCGAGGCCCCTGACCGCAGCTCGGCGCTGACCGGTGAGCGACAGGACACCGGCTACCGCCAGCCAGAGCAGGCCGTGGTCTGCACTGGTCGTCAGCGGCGGCAGCACCCGGTCCAGCACGGGTGACTCGCGTTGGGCGGCGGCCCGGAACAGCCGGAGGTCGAGGGCGTCCAGGCGCGACAGTGCTCTGCTCACGCGGGTGATCGTCCCCGGTAGGGCAAGATCCACGCATGGTCAGGGCTGTGAGCGCGAGCACCGAGGGCCTCGGCGACATCGACGCGCCGATCGACGCGGTCTGGGCGGTCCTGATGGACGTGGCCAGCTATCCGGAGTGGAACCCGTTCACGGTGTCGGTGCAGACCTCGTTCGAGCTGGGGTCACCGGTCGACATGCAGGTGGCACTGAACCCGTCCTCCGGCCGCACCCGCCACCAGGTCGAGTACATCACCAGCTTCCACCCGGATCGCTACCGCGTGAGCTGGGGCGTCGACGTCGGGCCGGCCTGGTTCATCAAGGCCGACCGGTGGCAGCAGCTGACCGATTTGGGCGACGGCCGGACGCGGTACGAGACGAGCGACGAGTTCACCGGCATCGGCGTCCCGCTGATGCTGGCGATCATGGAGAAGAAGGTGCAGCGCGGGTTCACCGACGTGGCCCGCGGCCTGAAGGCCCGCGCCGAGTCGCGGGGCTGAGCCCGCAGCAGTGCCTAGACGACCTGGTGGAGCCAGGTGACGGGAGCGCCCTCGCCGGCCTCGCGGTAGGGCTCGAGCTCGTCGTCCCAGGCGGAGCCGAGCAGGGCGTCGATGCCGTGCGCGAGCTGCGGTCCCTGCGCTGTCGCGAGCAGGGTGCGCAGCCGGTCCTCGCCGATCAGGACGTCGCCGTTGGCGCCGGTGATCGCGCGGTAGACGCCCAGGTCGGGGGTGACCGCGTAGCGCTCGCCGTCGGCCCCGGCCGACGCGGCCTCGGTGACCTCGTAGCGGAGCATGTTCCAGTGCTTGAGGGCGGCGGCGATCCGGCCGGCTGTGCCGGGGCGACCGCGCCAGGCGGACTCGGCGCGCAGGACACCGGGCTGGAACGGCTGCGCGGTCCAGGTGAGGGAGACGCGGGTCCCGAGCTCGCCCGCGACCGCCCACTCGACGTGCGGGCACAGCGCAGGAGGACAGGAGTGCACGAAGAGCACGCCCGTCGTCACAGCAGACAGCGTCACGGTTCCTCCCGAGGTGAGGTGTCGCCTTCCCCAGCGGCCTCACGGGCGGTTCCGTGCGTCCAGCGTGCCAGATCGAACGCATGAGCGCCATCACCCTGTGTGTCGCGCTCTCGGCGCGTCGCTGGAGTGGGATGATGAGGCCTTCCCCAGACGAACGATTGAAGGGACAGGCGTGACCTCCGCCGCTCGGCCCGACCCGCAAGACGCAAGCGGCTACACCGCCAAGGACCTGTCGGTCCTGGAGGGCCTGGAGGCCGTGCGCAAGCGGCCCGGCATGTACATCGGCTCGACCGACTCCAAGGGCCTGACCCACCTGGCCTTCGAGGTCATCGACAACTCGGTCGACGAGGCGCTGGCCGGTCACTGCCACCGGATCGAGGTGCTGATCCACGAGGACGGCTCGCTCGAGGTCACCGACGACGGCCGCGGCATCCCCGTCGACGTCAACGCCAAGACCGGCCTGACCGGCGTCGAGCTGGTGCTCACCAAGCTGCACGCCGGCGGCAAGTTCGGCGGCGGGGGCTACAAGACCTCGGGCGGCCTGCACGGCGTCGGGGCCTCCGTAGTCAACGCGCTGTCGGGGCGGATGGACGTCAGCGTCCGCAAGACCGGCCGGGTCCACTCGATGAGCTTCCAGCGCGGTGTCCCTGGCGTGTTCGCCGGCGACGGACCTGCCGCCGCCTTCACCCCGCGCGGCGGGCTGTCAGTGGCCGGCAAGGCCCCCAAGGGCGCGACCGGCACGACCATCCGCTGGTGGCCGGACCTCCCCTTGTTCGCACGCGGGTCCGCCGTCGACATCAGCGCTGTCCGTGACCGGCTGCGCCAGACCGCCTTCCTGGTCCCCGGCCTCGAGCTGGTCCTGCGCGGCGAGGGCGCCGAGGGCCACCCCGAAGAGCACTTCCGGTACGACGGAGGGGTGCGCGACTTCGTCGAGCACCTGGCGCCCGACGGTGCGGTCTGCGACCCGATCCACATCACCGGGAGCGGTCGCTACAAGGAGACCGTCCCTGTCTTGGACGCCAAGGGCCACATGGTCACCCAGACCGTGGAGCGCGAGTGCGAGGTCGAGGTCGCGCTGCGGTGGGGCACCTCCTACGACACCGTCGTGCAGAGCTTCTGCAACGTGGTGCGCACCGGCCACGGCGGCTCGCACCAGAACGGGTTCGACCGGGCGCTGACCAAGGCCCTCAACGAGGCGCTGCGCGCCACCAAGGTGCTCAAGGTCAAGGACGAGGACGTCGTGAAGGACGACGTCCTCGAGGGCCTGACCGCGGTGATCACCGTGAAGGTCGAGGAGCCGCAGTACCTCGGCCAGACCAAGGACGAGCTCGGCACCCCTGGCGTCTCGCGGATCGTCGCCGACGTGGTCGGCAAGGGGCTGAAGACCGAGTTCCTCGACAACCGCAAGCGCAAGGCGCAGGCCCGGGTCGTCCTCGACAAGGTCGCTGCCGCGTCCAAGACCCGGCAGGCCGCCAAGGCCTCCAAGGACGCCGCCCGGCGCAAGACCGCCCTCGAGTCCTCGACGCTGCCGGCCAAGCTGGCGGACTGCCGCTCGACCGACGTCAGCAAGACCGAGCTGTGGCTGGTCGAGGGCGACTCGGCGCTCGGCACCGGCAAGCTCGCCCGCAACAGCGAGTACCAAGCGCTGCTGCCGCTGCGCGGCAAGATCCTCAACGTCCAGAAGGCCGGCGTCGGCGAGATGCTCGCCAACGCCGAGTGCTCGTCGATCATCCAGGTCGTCGGCGCAGGGACGGGTCGCACCTTCGACCTCGACCAGATGCGCTACGGCAAGGTCGTCCTGATGACAGACGCCGACGTCGACGGGAGTCACATCAGGTGCCTGCTGATCACGCTGTTCGCCCGCTACATGCGACCGCTGATCGAGGCCGGCCGGCTCTACGCCGCCGTCCCCCCGTTGCACCGGATCGAGGTCGTCGGCAGCAAGGACTACCTCTACACCTACAGCGAGAAGCAGATGCTGCAGACCGTGAAGAAGCTCGAGGCATCGGGCAAGCGGGTGAAGCAGCCGATGCAGCGCTACAAGGGGCTCGGCGAGATGGACCCCGACCAGCTGGCCGACACGACGATGCACCCCGCGACCCGGACGCTGCGCCGGATCAACCTGGGTGACGTGGAGCAGGCGGAGCACGCGCTCGAGCTGCTCATGGGCAACGAGGTCGCCCCCCGCCGCGAGTTCATCATCACCAGCGCCGGCCGGGTCGACCGCGCCGCGCTCGACGCGTAGAGGGATCGTCTGTGCCACCGCGCAAGCGCCTGTCCAACAAGGAGATCCCGCCGTTCGAGGGCGAGGGCGTCATCATCGACACCTCGGTCGTCGACGAGATCGAGTCGTCCTACCTCGAGTACTCCTACTCGGTCATCTACTCGCGCGCGCTGCCCGATGCGCGCGACGGCCTGAAGCCGGTGCACCGCCGGATCCTCTACTCGATGATCGACGGCGGGCTGCGCCCCGACCGCGCGCACGTGAAGTCCGCGCGGGTCGTCGGCGACACGATGGGGCGCTTCCACCCGCACGGTGACGCGGCGATCTACGACGCGCTGGTGCGGCTCGCGCAGCCGTTCTCGATGCGGGTCCCCCTGGTCGACGGCCACGGGAACTTCGGGTCACCGGACGACTCTCCGGCTGCCGCGAGGTACACGGAGGCGCGGCTCGCACCGGCGGCGATGGCTCTGGTGGAGGGACTCACTGAGGAGACCGTCGACTTCGAGCCCAACTACGACGGCTCGGAGATGCAGCCGTCGGTGCTGCCGGCAGCGTTCCCCAACCTGCTGGTCAACGGGACGTCTGGCATCGCCGTCGGCATGGCGACCAACATGATCCCGCACAACCTGATCGAGGTCGTCGACGCCGCACGCCACCTGCTCGACGACCCGAAGGCCGACCTCGACGACCTGATGCGGCACCTGCCCGGGCCCGACTTGCCGACCGGCGGCCAGTTGCTCGGCATGGAGGAGGTGCGGCAGGCCTACGAGACCGGGCGTGGTGTGGTGCGCATGCGCGCCACCGCCGAGGTCGGACCGATGCCACGCGGCAAGAGCGCCATCACGGTCACCGAGCTGCCCATGGGGGTCGGCGCCGAGCGCGTCATCACCAAGGTCAAGGAGCTCGTCAACGGCAAGAAGCTGCAGGGCATCGCCGACGTGAAGGACCTCACGGACCGCTCGCAGGGGACCCAGCTGGTGTTCGAGATCAAGGCCGGCTTCAACCCGCAGGCAGTGCTCGCCGAGCTCTACCGGCTCACGCCGCTCGAGGAGTCGTTCGGCATCAACAACCTGGCGCTGGTCGATGGCCAGCCACGCACCCTCGGCCTGATCGCGATGCTGCAGGTGTTCCTCGACCACCGCGCCGACGTCGTCACCCGCCGCAGCCGCTACCGGCTCCGCAAGGCGCAGGAGCGCGCCCACCTCGTCGAGGGCCTGCTGCTCGCCCTGGCCAACATCGACGAGGTCGTGCGGATCATCCGCGGGTCCGCCGACGCGGCCACCGCCAAGAGCGCGCTGATCGACCGGTTCGGCTTCAGCGAGGAGCAGGCCGGCTACGTCCTCGACATGCAGCTGCGCCGGCTGGTGGCGCTGGAGGTCGAGAAGCTCGAGGCCGAGCTGGCTGAGCTGCGCGCGACGATCGCCGCACTGCTCGAGATCCTCAACGACCCGGCGGTGCTGAAGGCCGTCATCAGCGACGAGCTGGCCGAGGTCGCCCAGGAGCACGGCACTCCCCGCCGTACCGTGCTCGTGGGTGGTGACCTGAAGGCTCTCGTCACCCGCAAGGCATCCGACCTCGAGGTGGCCGACGCGCCCTGCGACGTGCTGCTGTCGAGCACCGGCCTGCTCGCCCGGACACCGATCCACGAAGGCGAGACCCAACCGGGCGGCCGGCGGCACCGGCACGACGTGATCGTGTCGACTGCCCGCAGCACGACGCGCGGCCACGTCGGGCTGCTGACGAGCGCGGGTCGGCTGGTGCGGGTCAACGTCCTCGACATCCCCGAGGTCCCCGCCGTCACCACGGGAGCGATCTCGCTGCGTGGTGGCGCCTCGGCCACCGAGTTCCTGGCCCTGGAGAAGAACGAGCGGGTGCTCGGGCTGGCGTCTCTTCGCGAAGACGGACCGGGCCTGGCCCTCGCGACCAAGCAGGGCATCGTGAAGCGGGTCGCGCCCGAGGGCTGGCCCAGCCGCGGCGAGGCCGTCGACGTCATCTCGCTGAAGCCGGGCGATGAGGTCGTGGGAGCGATGGAGCTTCAGGACGGCACCGAGGAGCTGGTCTTCTTCGCCAGCACCGGTGATCTGCTGCGCTTCCCCGCCGACCTAGTCCGGCCGCAGGGACGTCCGGCCGGCGGCATGGCGGGCATGAAGCTCGACGCGGGCGCCTCCCTGGTCAGCTTCTGCGCGGTCGGCCTGTCCGGAGACACGCTGTTCGACGAGCCCGTGGTCGTGACCGCCGGCGGGTTGCCCGCCGAGGGCCGGTCCAAGGGCCCGGGCGTCGCCAGCTCGGTCAAGGTCACCCCGCTGTCGGAGTACCCCCGCAAGGGACGCGCGACGGGCGGTGTCCGATGCCAGCGGCTGCTGTCGGGAGAGGCGGTCCTGGTGCTGGGGTGGGCCGGAGTCTCACCCTGGGCCGCGGCCGCCAACGGCGATCCCGTGGACCTGCCGCCGGCCACCGGCAAGCGCGACGGCTCGGGCACGCCGCTCGAGAAGCCCCTCGCCGCCGTGGGGCGCGCGCACAGCTAGCCCGCGAGGTCCTCGGGACAGCCGTCGTCGTGGGCTGCCTTGTCGGCGCAGGCGGGGTGCATGTCCAGGAACTCCCGCGTCGCCTGGTCGAGCGGCACGCCCTCCGGGGCGGGGCACTGCTCCTGGCAGACCCGGCAGGTGAAGGTGACCGAGCCGTCCTCCGACAGCGACACCTGAACAAGCTCCATCGTGACGCCCCCCTCTCGACGGGCGCCAGTTTAGACCTCAGGCAGGAAGGAGCATCTCCACCCACACCCGCTTGCCGCCGTCCTCGGCGTCGACGCCGTACCGGGTCGACAGCGCATCCACCAGGTGGAGCCCGCGACCCCCCTCGTCGGCGTGCCCAGCCGGCCGCCGGATCGGTGGTGCCTGCGAGCCGTCGCGCACCTCGAGCCGCACCCCCTGGGGCAGGTGCACCATCTTCAGCTCGAGCTCGGTCTGGGCGTGCCGCACGGCGTTGGAGATCAGCTCCGTGATCACGACGGCGGCATCCTCCGCGAGGGAGTCGATGTGCCACTCGCGCAGCTGCCAGGTGACCACCTCGCGGGCCACTCCGGCAGACGACGGGCGTGCGGGAAGGAGCGTGACCATGGCGTCCACGCATCTCCTTCCGGGTTGATTGTCCGATTGCTACCCGGAAGGCCTGCTGTGCGAACCAAACATGGTGGTGAGGTAACCCTGCACCCCGCGACAGCCGAACGGCACTACAGACACGGTCTGGGGTGCCGAGAAGTGCTTCATGGAGCTTGACCTGGCCGACCGCCGTACGTTGATCAAGAGCTGGCTGGCGACCCTGCACGGGGCTGAGCTGACCGTCCGCCCGCGCCTCACCGGGCCGCTCCCCTCCTGGGGCGAGCTGGTCCGCACCGCGATCTCCTGGCACGTCGCCTACGCCCTGGTGGCGCTGGCCGGTGCCTTGGCCATCGCGCGCAGCTCGTCCCAGACCGCCGTCGCCCACGCCGTGCAGTCAGGGGGGCGCCCTGCGGTCGCCGCGGTGACCCTGGTGTTCTGGTGGGGCGGCGTGGCCCTCACCACCGCGCTCTGGTGGATCAAGGTCAGGCAGCTCCGCGCGCAGGCTTGAGGATCGGCAGAGTGGTCATGAACCACTCATGGAGTCCTTCGACGTCGTGATCCTCGGTGCCGGCTCGGCGGGTGAGGCCATCGCGCACACCGTCGTCGCCGAGGGGCGCACGGTGGCCCTGGTCGAGGCCGACCGGATCGGTGGCGAGTGCCCCTACGTCGCCTGCATGCCGAGCAAGGCGCTGCTGCGCAGTGCAGAGCTGCGTCACCTGGGAGCCCCGACGGACTACCCCGCTGCGGTTCGACGAAGGGACCGGATCGCCGAGGACCGCGACGACAGGGCAGCGCACGACCGTGCAGTGAACGCCGGCATCACCGTGGTCCGTGGCCGTGGCGAGGTGATCAGCCCCGACATGGTTGCGGTCGGCGACCGGGAGCTGCGCTGCTCCGACCTGGTGATCGCGACCGGTTCGTCGCCGGTGCGACCGGATCTGCCTGGTCTCGAGGACGCACCCACGTGGACCTCCGACGAGGCGCTGTCGTCGGAGGAGCTGCCGTCGTCGCTGCTGATCATCGGCGGCGGTGCCGTCGGCTGCGAGCTGGCACAGGTCTACCGCCGGTTCGGCGCCGAGGTGACGCTGGTGCAGACCGGCGGCCAGCTGCTCGCGAAGGAAGAGCCGTCGATCGCTGCTGCCCTGGCAGCCGCCCTGCGCGACGACGAGATCGACGTGGTTCTGGACGCCGAGGTCGAGCGCCTGACGGCCGACACCGCGACTCTGTCCGACGGTCGTGCCGTCACCTTCGACCGGGTGCTCGTCGCGGTCGGCCGTGAGCCGGTGCTCGACGGCGTGCAGGTGCTGGGCGAGATCGAGGTCGACGAGCACTGCCGCGTCCAGGGGCACCCGCACGTGTGGGCGGCCGGAGACATCACCCGCAAGGCGCCCTACACGCACGCTGCCAGCTACCAGGCTCGTGTCGTCGCGGCCAACCTGCTGGGTCGCTCGCAGGTCGCGGACTACCGGGCGATGCCGCGGGCGGTCTACACCGAGCCGTCGGTCGCCAGCGTCGGACGGCACGAGAGCGCAGCCAGGGCGGAGGGGGTCGAGGCCATCACGGCGACCATGGACCTCGGCGACACCGCCCGCGCCCTGACCGATGAGGCCTCGGGCCGGCTGGTCCTGACCGCCGACCGGATCAAGGGCGTGCTCATCGGCGCGGCAGCGATCGGGCCGCACGCGGACGAGTGGATCGGTGAGGCGGTGCTGGCGATCCGCGCTTGCGTACCGCTCGACGTCCTCACCGACGTGGTCCACCCGTTCCCGACGTTCAGCGAGGCCTACGAGCCACCGCTCAGGGAGCTGGCAGCGCGAGCGCGACAGTGAGCCGCAGGACAGCGTCCGGATCGGTCAGCTGGTCGCCGTACAGCTCCCTGAGCTGGGTCATCCGGTAGCGCACCGTCTGGACGTGCACGTGCAGCTCGGCGGCGATCTGCTCGCGCCGGCCGTGGTGCAGCAACCAGGACCGCAGCGTCTCGGCCAGCCGGGCCGCCGTACCGGCGGGAAGGTGCGCGAGGGGCGCGAGCGCCTGCGACCGGAGGTCGGCCAGTGCCTCCCCGTCCGCGGTGAGGATCAGAGCAGCGAGGTGCTCCTCGGTGTCGACCGTCCCGGGCAGCTGGTGCAACCGGACTGCGCGGGCGAACGACGACGCGACCCCGGTCCACGGCCGGGCCGGGCCGATCACGGCGGGACGGCCGCGCAGGTGCCGCAGCACCGACCGACGCGGGTCGGGGCACAGCAGGACGTCGCGATCGGGCAGCCCCACCAGGTCCCCCGGGACGACCAGGGTGTCCGGAGCGAGCAGCACCAGCGCATCGCGCGTGCGCGCCGAGGAGAGGACCACCGCCGTCAGCTCTGCCCTCGGCTCCCAGTCGGCCCGCTCCGCCAGGGCGAGCAGCGCGTCCTCCGCTTCGCCGGCGAGCAGCGCCTGGGCCAGCCGCTCGCGGTACTGCTGACGGACCCGGCCTGAGGTCGCCAGCTCGTCGGTGTGCCCGGCGACGCTGGCCGCCGACAGCTCGTCGATGTAGGCGAAGACGAGCTCGGCGAACTGCGCCACCTGCTCGGACGGCAGGCCCCGCTCCACGGCCGTTGCGGACAGCTCGCGCCACGCCACCCGCGCCCCGACCCGGTAGGCCGCCAGCAGCGCGTCCGCCGTGCGGCCGCTGCGCGCCTCACCCCGGCCGAGGGCGTAAGCCCCCTCGCGCACAGGTTCCAGCGGCGCGGCGCCCCCTCGCCGGCTCGCCAAGCGCAGGAACCCACCGAGCGCCATCTGGACGGCGCCCTGGATGGTGGTGCCCATCTCGCCGCTGAACGCATCGGCGTACTCCGGCACCTCGGCGGTCACCGCGCGCACGGTGTCCTCGGCCACGGCCGGGAGCTGGGCGCGCAGGGTCTCTAGCACGCCCGGCTCGAGCGCGAACACCGTCAAGTTGTTCGTTCCGAACAAATCTGAGCCATGAGTCCACCTTCCGTGGGCAAGACTCTAGCCCGATTGAGTAGTGAACTGGGTGCATGACCACAGCAGCCCCCCTTCGCGGCGTGCGTGGCCGGCTGGCGCAGGTCGCCGAGCTGGTCGCCACCCCCCTGGTCCCGAACGACTTCGTCGACCTGGTCGCCCCGCTCGCGAACGGCACCGACCTGCGGGCGCGGATCGTCTCCATCACCCCGGAGACCGCGGACGCCGCCACGATCGAGCTCAAGCCCGGGCGCCGGTGGCGCGGGCACGTCGCCGGGCAGTACGTCCGGATCGGCGTCGACATCGACGGCATCCGCCAGTGGCGCTCCTACTCGATCACCTCGGCCGGCGCGAAGACCTTCACCATCACGGTGAAGGCGATCCCGGACGGGCTGGTCAGCAACCACCTGGTACGACGGACCACGCCGGGCACGGTCGTCCAGCTGGACCAGGCTGCCGGAGAGTTCGTGCTCCCCCCGGCCCCTCCCGCCAAGGCGCTGTTCGTCACCGGTGGCAGCGGCATCACACCGGTCATGGGCATGCTGCGCAGCACCACCCTCGACGACGTGGTCCTGGTCCACTCCGCCCCGACCGCGGAAGACGTGATCTTCTCGGCCGAGCTGCTGGCGATGGCCGCCGACGGGCGGATCCGCCTGGTCGTCAAGCACACCGACACCGACGGGATGCTCACGACCGATGAGCTGCTCGCCCTGGTCCCCGACCTGGCGGAGCGCGAGGCCTGGGCCTGCGGCCCGACCGGGATGCTCGACCTGCTCGAGTCGTGGTGGCCAGGCGAGCTGCGCACCGAGCGCTTCCGCCCGGCGATCACCGTCACTGGCGAGGGAGGCACCGTGACGCTCTCCCGGACCGGCGCCACCGTCGAGGCCGACGGCTCGACCCCGCTGCTCGAGGTGGGCGAGGCCGCTGGCGCGCTGATGCCCTCCGGGTGCCGGATGGGCATCTGCTTCAGCTGCGTCCTGCCGCTTCGCGAAGGCGCGGTCCGCGACCTGCGCACCGGGGACATCACCACGGCCGCCGTCGGCGACGGCGTGCTCATCCAGACCTGCATCTCGGCTGCGGCCGGCAACTGCGACCTCGACGTCTAAGGAGCTCACATGACCGCCATCCAGAAGAAGCCGACAACGCCATCGCGCACCTGTCCGCCCAGGACATCGAGGACCTCGGCAAGGCGCTCGACGCCATCCGCGAGGAGGTCATCGGCTCCCGCGGCGCCAGCGACGCGGCCTACATCCGCCGCCTGATCAAGACCCAGCGCTCGCTCGAGCTCGGCAGCCGTGCGGTGCTCCTCGCGAGCCTGTTCCCGCCCGCGTGGCTGATCGGGACGGCCGGCCTGTCGATCGCCAAGATCCTCGAGAACATGGAGATCGGGCACAACGTCCTGCACGGCCAGTGGGACTGGATGCGCGACCCGAAGATCCACTCGACGACGTGGGAGTGGGACAATGCCACGCCGGCCGACATGTGGAAGCACTCGCACAACGAGCTGCACCACACCTACACGAACGTGCTCGGCAAGGACAACGACCTCGGCTACGGGATCATGCGCGTGGACGAGGACCAGAAGTGGCACCCGGCCTACCTGGGGCAGCCGCTCTACAACTTCCTCAACGCCTGCTTCTTCCAGTACGGCATCGCGGCCTACGACCTGGAGATCGGCAAGTACCTCAAGGGCCGCAAGGAGAAGGTCGCCTTCAAGAAGCAGGTGCGCGGCGTCCTGGGCAAGGTCAAGAAGCAGGTCACCCGCGACTACGTCGTGCACCCCCTGCTGTCAGGCCCGTCGTTCCTGCCGACCCTGGCGGCCAACGCGACGGCCAACCTGGTCCGCAACCTGTGGACGCACTCGATCATCATGTGCGGTCACTTCCCCGAGGGCGTCGAGACCTTCGAGAAGAAGTCGATCGTCGGCGAGACCCGCGGCGAGTGGTACCTGCGCCAGATGCTGGGCGCCGCCAACATCAAGGGCGGCCCGGCCATGCACCTGATGAGCGGCAACCTGAGCTTCCAGATCGAGCACCACCTGTTCCCCGACCTGCCGAGCAACCGGTATGCCGAGATCGCCCCGAAGGTCCAGGCGCTGTTCGAGAAGTACCAGCTGAGCTATGTCACCGGGTCGTTCCCGGTGCAGCTGGCGTCGGCGTGGAGGAAGGTCTTCCGGCTCGCGCTGCCCAACGACTTCTTCACCAAGCCCGCCGGCGTCGTGGAGCCGAAGGCGATGGCCGAGGCCGCCTAGCGGTCCGTCGGCCCTGCCCAGACCGTGGTTGGCCGATCGCCAACGCGGACAGCAGCACGGCGTCACGATCCGGGGCCGCGTCGAGACGGAAGCCAGAACGGCGAGCAGTGCGCCGTCTCAGCGGTCGCCGACGCGGGTGGTGGGTACCGGGACGATCCGCCCCATGCTCAGCACCCCGTGCATGACCTCCGGCTCCACTGGTCGCTGGAACAGGAATCCCTGGGCACGGTCGCAGCCCAGCTCGCGCAGGAACGCCAGCTGCTCGTGGGTCTCGACGCCCTCGGCGACGACCTCGAGGTGCATCGCACGGGCCAAGCCGAGCAGCGACGTCACGATCGCTGACGCCGCCGGGTCGAACGGCACCTGGCTCACATAGCTGCGGTCCAGCTTGATCAGATCCACCGGCAGGGTCTGCAGGTAGCTGAGCGACGACCACCCGGTTCCGAAGTCGTCGATGGCGACCTGGACGCCGTTCTGCCGCAGCACTCCCAGCGCGTCCCTAGCGATCTCCGGGTCCTGCACGAGCACCGACTCGGTGACCTCGATGGTGAGGAGACCGGCGGGCAGCCCGGTGACCGTGAGCGCGTCCGCGACCAGCTCGACGAAGTCGGACTGGATCAGCTGGTGAGGGCTGACGTTCACGGCGACACCCACGGGACGATCGAGCCGCAGCCCCTCACGCGCTGCCCACGCACACGCCTCGCGCAGCACCCAGGCACCGATCGGCACGATCATCCCCGACTCCTCAGCAACTGGGATGAACTGCATCGGAGGCACCAAGCCGCGTTCGGGGTGCCTCCAGCGGACCAGTGCCTCGGCGGAGTGCACGCCGCCGTCCGCGAGCGACACGACCGGCTGGAAGTGCAGCTCCAGCTCGCAGCGCTCGACCGCGCGGTGCAGGTCGCTCTCCAGCAGCAGGAGGCGCTCCGCGTCCTGGCGCAGGGCCTCGTCGAAGACCGCTGCCCGGTTCTTGCCGTCGGCCTTCGCCCGGTACATCGCGGTGTCCGCGTTGCGCAGCAGCGCGGTGGCGTCTTCGCCGGCGGCATGGAAGGCGATGCCCACGCTGCCGCTGATGAACAGCTCACGGGGTCCGATCGACAGGGGCTTCGCGAGCGAGGCACGCACCCGCTCGGCCAGCTCGAGCGCGATCGCCTCCGACGGCACGTCCTCGACCAGCATGACGAACTCGTCGCCGCCGAAGCGGCCGACCAGGTCCCCTGGACGCAGCGCGCTGGAGAGCTCGCGCGAGAGGGCGATCAGCACCTGGTCACCGACCGCGTGCCCGTGCGCGTCGTTGATCAGCTTGAAGCGGTCCAGATCGACGAACAGCGCTGCGCACCGGCGGCCTTGCGCGATCCACGCGTTGAGCACCTGCGTCACCATGGCCCGGTTGGGCAGGTCCGTCAGCGGGTCGTGCAGCGCCTGCCGGGCCAGGCTGCGCTCGTGCCGGATCCGGGCATCCAGCATCTGGTTGAAGGCCACCCCGACCACGGCCAGTTCCGCAGGAGCGTCGACGGGAGCGTGCACGTCGATGCCACGACCCGCCAGCTCGATGGCCTCGCGCAGCCGGCGTGCCGGCCGGGCGATCCGCTGCTGGAGCAGCCCGCCCAAGGCGACCAGCACCAGGAGCAGCGCACCGCCGAGCTCGAGGTTGCGGGTGTGCTGCTTGTTCGCCGCGAGGAAGATGGCCTGCTCGCCCTCACCGACGAGCAGGGTGAAGTGAGTGCCAGGGATCGGGCGCGTGACGTAGAGCCGACGCACGGAAGCGAGGTCATCTGCGGTGTGCAGGCCGGCGTCCCGGGTGGCGACCAGCAAGCTCCGGCCGATGACCTTCCCGACCGCCCCCTGGACCTCGGGGTAGCGCATGACGACCATCGCGGTGCGGGTGTCCACCAGCACCGACTCAGTGCCGGCCATCTGGTCGAGGGGGGCAAGGCTCTCCTGCATCGGCGCGACGTAGACCAGGGACCGCGGCAGCCCCTTGCCCGCAGGAAGGGGTACGGCGGTGAACAGTGAGAGCCCGCCCGTCCAGGCGTCCTTGATCGGACCGTCGGTGGTGACCTTCCCCGCACTGATGCTCGTCAGCAAGGAGGCCGCTTCGGCCCACGGAGCGCCCGCCACCCGGTGCTGGGTGAGAGGGGCGCACAGGACCTGGCCCATCGCGTCGACCACCTCGAGGAAGCCGGTGTCCACGGCTGCCTGCAGCGGGGTCAGGGCCGCTTGGCAGGCCGCGCCACCGGTCGCCAGTGCCGGCTCCTGGGCGATCTGCCCGATGGTGCTCTCTGTCTCGTTCCCGGTCTTGAGGTCGGAGGTCAGCAGCGCGACCATCCGGTCAGCCTGGTCGCCGAGCGCCTGAGCAGCGCGGGAGCGCTCCCGGGCCTGATCCGCACGCGCGTTCAAGCTGATCAGCCCGGCGAGCAGCAGGCCTGCCGTCAGCACGAGAGCCCAGATCTGGAACCCGATGGAGGTGCGGCGCTTCGTCCGGATGGGCAGCATGCGAAAAGTGTCGCCACAGGGGTCGAGGCCGCCTATGGCACGAAAGCACGGACTTTCTCGGGACCAAGGGCCCTCTGATGCGGCGAAACGGACTATCGAGAACTGGTCATTGCCCGATTTGTCAGCGCCTGACGGTCAGCGGTCGAGCAGCTCCACCAGCAGCGCTACGCCGTATCCGGTCCCGCCGTGCGGTACCTGCGCGTAGGGCTTGCCGGGGTTGTAGGCAGGCGCGGCGATGTCGACGTGCGCGTAGGGCGTTCCCTCGGGGGCGAACCGGTTGAGGAACGTCGCGGCGATCATGGTCTGCGCCTTCATGTCACCGAGGTTGTTGAGGTCGGCGACCTGCGACTCGAGCGGCTCCGCGAAGTGCGCACGCAGCGGCATCCGCCACAGGTCCTCGTTCCCGGTCTGCGCAGCCGCCAGCACGTCTGCGGCGAGGTCGTCGTCCTGGGTCATCAGCGCGGCGGTGCGCATGCCGAGCGCCGCCATCGCTGATCCCGTCAGCGTCGCGATGGTCAGGAGCACATCGGGCTCGTCCTCGGCCGCGAGGCTCATCCCGTCTGCCAGGGTGAGGCGCCCCTCAGCATCGGTGTTGGCGATCTCGACCGTGAGACCGTTGCGCATCCGGATGACGTCTCCGCCGCGGTAGGCCCGCCCGGAGATCACGTTCTCGCACAAGCCGACCCACACGGTCAGGCTCTTGCTCCTCGGGAACCGGGCAGCGTGAAGGACAGCCCCCACGGCGGCGGCCGCACCACCTACGTCGAGCTTCATCATCTCGAGCATCTGGAGCTTGATGTTGAGGCCACCGGCGTCGTAGGTCAGCCCCTTGCCGACCACGGCCACGCTGCCCTCGCCGGTTCCTGAGGCGTGCAGGCGGAGCAGCACGGGTGGGAAGTCCGATGCCTGCGCCACGGCGAGCAGACCGTTCATGCCGAGCTCGCGCAGCTCGGCCTCCTCGTAGCGCCGGCACTCCGCTCCGGCCGCCTCGGCCTGCGCCGCGATCAGGTCAGCCAGCGCTGCAGGGGTCTTGTCTGCGGCCGGCAACGAGGTGATGTCCCGAGCCAGGCAGATCGACGCCACCAGGTCGTCGAGCCGGTCCAGATCCGCCGGCGCGTCGCCCACCACCACGACCTCGTCGATCTCGACGGCGGCCGACTTGTAGGCAGAGAAGCGGTAGGTCGCCAGGAGCGCCGCGACGTACACCTCGGACAGGTCGCCCTCGACGTCCACGACCACGCGCGAGACCCCCGTGCTGGCGCGGACCCCGGTCGCCACGGCAGCGGCCACCTCCGCCGTCGAGGCGCCCTCACGCAACCCGACGACCGTCACCGACGTGCGGTCCACGGGCACCCGCGCGGTGCTTCCCGGCTTGCCGGTGAAGCCGAGCGCCGCCAGCAGAGCGCCGAGGTCGGGCAGCGCCGTCGCGTGCGGCAGGAGCACCGCCGCGCCCGCACGCTCGACGGCCAGCACGACGACAGCTCCTGCTGCGTCGGGGGCGAACGATCCACGGGCACGGTGAGAGAGCTCGGTCATGACGTCATTCTCATGACGTGCTGGCCCGAGCGGCTTGTCGCGATGATGCAGGTGAGGGCTCGGCGCTTGTGATCGCGCACCAACGTCGCGGCGTGCAGCCCGCCCGCGGCCAGGGCCGATCCTCGGTCGAGGTGGTGGGGCGGGTGGGGCTCGAACCCACGACCGAGGGATTATGAGTCCCGTGCTCTGACCGGCTGAGCTACCGCCCCACCCGCAATCCTTGCAGGTCCAGCCACCGACAACCCGACCGAGATCTGTGGCTGCCGACAAGGCGCTCGCCACATCCTCTCGCCGATACTCACCGGCATGCAGATGACTCTCGACGTCGCTGGTTGCACGCTGGTCGCCGACGTCACCGAGGGCAGCGGCGGGCCGATCGTGTTCCTGCACGGCGCGAGCAGCAGCCGGGCCGACGCGAAGCGCATCCTCGAGATGGCGGACACTGGCCGGCCGCTGCTAATGCCGGACTCGCGCGGCCACGGCGACAGCTCCGAGGGCGAGGTCGGCAAGCAGTCGTGGCAGCAGCTGGTCGACGACGCGGTGGCCTGGCTCGACCACCTCGACGTGCGCGACGCAGTGGTGGCCGGCGTGTCGATGGGCGCCATCATCGCGCCAGCGGTAGCCCTCGCCCGGCCTGACCGGGTGAGCTCTTTGGTGCCGATCTACCCCGTGTACCTGGGCAACGACGTGCCGCCCGACCCGGATCACGAGATGGCCCTCGGCTTCCTGCTGTCGTCGTTCTCGACACCTGACCCTGACGCGATCATCGCGGCGGTCGCTGCCGCCGCGCCGGGCCGCGACACCGGTCCGGTCCGGGAGCGCTTGGCCCTGCACCGCAACCTCGACGGCATGTGCTCCTACTTCCGCGACGACCGCACCGCGCAGTCCGTCCCCTACTCGACAGCCGACCTGAAGGACATGCGACTGCCGGTCACGATCGTCGGAGGAGCCGACCCCTTCCACCCGGCGAGCGTCGCCCGTCAGCTGGCCGAGCTGCTCCCCCAGGCCCAGCTGATGGAGCTCGTCGACGTCGCACCCGAGGACCACGAAGCCGCCATGGCGAAGGGAATCGCCGAGCACGTGGCCCGGCTTGCCTGAGCGCTGTCAACCAAAGACCCGGGTACGGCGTCATGACGGTCAACCGAGAAGGAGACCGCCATGAAGAAGCTCATCCCCGCGGCCGTTGCCACCGCAGCCCTGGTCGCCACCGCGACCGCGGTCACCGCTCCCCAGCTCGCTGGTGCGGCGACCTGCTCGACGCCCTGGGGGTCCAGCGGCAAGAGCGCCAGCGCCACGGCCGCGGGCACCCTTTCCGCCGTACGGGCTGGAAGGCATGAGTGCTTTGACCGCCTCGTGCTCGACGCGAGCCGTGGTGGGCTGGGGTACCGGGTGAGCTACGTCAAGGCGATCTACCAGGACGGGAGCGGGGCTCGAGTTCCGGTGAGGGGCGGCGCGTTCCTGCAGGTCATCGACCAGGGGCAGGCCACCCGCAAGCTGCCCATGCCGAGCGTCGCCGGCTACCGCACGTTCCGGCAGGTCGTCTGGGCTGGCAGCTTCGAGGGCCAGACCACCGTCGGCCTCGGCGTCCGCGCCCGGCTTCCGTTCCGGGTCTTCCGCACCGCCAACCACCTGGTGATCGACGTCGCCCACACCTGGTGACCGTCAGGACCGGCAGCCCCTGCTGCCTCTGAGGGTGTCCGGCGCGGTGAAGAAGCGGTACATCGCCGTCGTCACGTCGGGGGCCAGCGGATCGCTGCCGGTGTCCTGCGCGTCGCGGGTCTTGCCGCCCGCCCAGGCGTGGGACTCGCCGTAGACGTACCAGTCCTCGCCGAGCCGGCAGCCACGCCGGTCGCGGTACTGCGACACCGTGTAGGGCTTCATCGGAGCGGCGGGCGTCATGGTGCGGACCGAGCTGGCATCGCGGCTCACCGACCTGTTGTCCCGGCCGTCGTCCAGGGTGTCGTCGACGGCCAGCCACGAGGCGATCACCCGGTTGCTGCTCACGCCGATGGCGATCGGGTCGGCGCTGCCGTACTCGTTGAACACCGGGAGCGGCCGGCGAAACCGGCCCATCCCCTTGAGGACCGCCGCTGCCGACTGCTCCGCGGTGATGGAGCCACCGGCGCACCCGACGTTGTCGAAGGGGCAGCCGGCCTCGATGCCAAGACCTGAGTAGAGGTCGGGGAACGCGACCGCCATCGCGGTGGCCATCCCGGCACCCGCCGAGATGCCGGTGACGAACACCCGGTGCGGGTCGAGGTGGTTGCGCGCCGTCACGAGCTTGGTGATGCCGGCGATCAGGGACGCCTCACGGTCGGCGCGACCGTCCTTGCTGGCGCCCGGCCAGTCCCACTTGAGGCCAGAGTCGTAGTCGAGGTTCTGCTGCGGGTAGACGACGACGAACCTGAACCGCTGAGCCACGGCGTTCCACTGCGAGTGCAACGCGGTCGTGTCCGCGTCCTCACCGGCACCGTGCAGCACGACCACCAGGTTCCGCGCGGGCACACCCGGTGTGTAGGTCTTGTAGAACAGGCTGCCCTTGCTGGTCTTGAACGTCGCGCCGGTGAACCGCCCGGCGTCGGCCTGCGCGACCGGGTGCAGCGCGCCGAGCAGGAGCAGACCCACCAACAGCGCACGCCTCATGACGGGATCACACGCGCCGGCGAGGTGTAGGTGATGCACCTGCAGGCCGCGCCGTAGCCAAGGGTCCTGTAGCTGCTGGCGCCGTCTGGGCGACCGGGGAGGAAGCTGGTCGAGAACGTGGTCACCGGTGCGTAAGCCCTCCCCAACGCGTGGAACGCCGCTGCCCACGAAGTGGGTGTCACGGGCCCGACTACCCGGCTCGCGACGAACGCGAACGACTGGATGATCTCGCAGTAGAGCGTCCCGGTCAGGCTGCTGTAGCGGTTCGTGTAGCCGCCGATCTCCTTGTTCATCAAGGCGAGGCACTTCTTCTCGCTCGGCGACGACGGGAGCTGGTCGGCCCGGACGTTCGCGAGGGGGTAGGTGCCGGCCCCGCTGATCCGCTTGATCTGGTTCGGCGGGGCCTGCGACCCGACGAAGTTGGTGTCGGTGGAGTCGCCCATCAGGTAGGCGGGGCGGAACTGGCTCTGCTCGGCCGCCTGCATGAACAGCACCTCGGGGATGCCACCGCTGCCCAGGCTGAAGACCACGGTGTCGACGTTGTCGGCCTTGAACTTCAAGATGGCGGCGCTCATGCCGTTGGTGTCCGAGCCGCTCGACAGCGTCTGCTCGTCGTACGGGACGCCCCACGACCGAAGCAGCGGGATGACCGTGTTGCGGATGACGCGCGGGTACATCGGGTCGTCGCCCTGCGACACCAGGCCGACGGTCTTGCCTGCTGGCAGCTTGCCGGCGGCGTGAGCCAGCCCCAGCACCAGCTTCTGCTCGGCGTCGCGGGTGATCTGGCTCGGGCTGAACGCGTGGTCCTTGGCCTGCTTGTAGAGCTGCTCGTCCCCCGCACCAAGGGCCACGTCGATCAGCAGGACGTTCGACTTCTGCACGCACGCCGACAAGCCGGCGGTGAGGTTGAAGATGGCCATCAGCGCGACGGGGTGCGCATCCTGGACGGCACCGATGCAGCGCTGCTGGCGCTGCGTGTCGTTGTCGGTGGCCTGCACCGGGATCCACGACGGGACCAGCTTGCGACCGGCAGCGCCGCCGTGGCCGTTGATGTCGTTGATGACCGCGGTCGCCTCGCGCTTGCCGTCGCCGAAGCTGACCGAGCTGCCCGGGAACGCTGAGCTGATCAGCTTGTTGCCGCCCTCGAGGTAGAACACGCCGACCTTGATCGGCGTCAGGTCCTGCGCGCCGCCGACGGCCGTCCCGGGCACGGAGCCCTGCACGTCACCGGTGGACCCAGCGCCGCCGCTCGGCACCACAGCCGTACCGCCGCCCGTGCTGGTCCCGGGGACGTCACCGGGAACGGCCGGCGTGTCCGTCGCGCCGGTTCCCGGAACCACCGACCCGTCCGTGGGGACCGCTCCGCTTCCCGTCTCCACCCGCTGGCCGAGCGGCACGGTCGAGCCGCAGGCCGTCAGGGCAGCGCAGACGAGGCACACCACGAGCAAGGACAGCGTGCGCGCTGGGAATCGCCACATTCCCCGCATTCTCCTGCCTGCGCGCTGGACCTACAGTGTTGGATCCGCCCACTCCCCTGCAACGCGTGTGGCACAGATCTCCATCCGGAGCGAGCGGGCGAATCACATCCGTGTCGTTTATTCACCCATTCGGCCCTAACGGCCTGGCGAGGTCCTGCCGACCTAGGTCGTATGAGCGATCCCCTGCGCGCATCTCTGGCCTCGCGCCTGCTGGCCGACGGCATCCCGCCCTCGCTGCTGATCGACCTGCTCGACCCCGAGGGCATGAAGCTGGCCCTGGCCAGCGAGCTGCTGGCCAACGACATCGAGCTGGCACCCGCCCCGCCGCTGGAGCGCCACCTGCGCAGCGTCCAGACCGCCTAGCTCGGCGTCAGTTCAAGGCCTGTACGTCGGCAGGGAACGCCCCTCCACCAAGCAGCGCCTCCCCGGCCTCAGCCAGCCCGGTCAACGCGATCCGCTGCGACCACGGCCCGAGTGAGGCCCGCTGCACCCCCAGCTCCTGCATCTGCGCCAGCGGGATCGATGCCGGCGAGCAGATCAGCGACACCGGACCGATGCCGTTGACCAGCGCCGCGACCTCGTCGGCCGACAGCTTGCCGGGGACGAACACGACGGGAGCGCCGGCGTCGACGAAGGCCTTGCCGCGCTCGATCGCGGTCGCGATCACCTGCTCCCTCGGCTGGTCGCCCGCCAGCAGCACGGCGTCGGTGCGGGCGTTGAGGACGAACGACGGCACGCCCTCCGCCTCAGCCGCCCGGACCACCGCCGTTACGGCCACGACCGCATCGGCCTCCGGACGGTTCTGGTCCTCGATGTTGGCGCCGACGACCCCCAAGCCGATCGCCCGCCGGACGGTCTCGCCCGGGTCGCCGTACCCGGCCTCGAGGTCAGCCGTGACCGGCAACGAGGTCGAGGCCGCGATCCGGCCGACTGCCGCCAGCATCTCGTCGACCGGGATGCTCTCGCCGTCCGGGTAGCCGAGCGAGGCAGCGATCGAGTGCGACGCCGTCGCTAGGGCACGGCACCCCGGGAGGCCGGCCACTACGTTCGCGCTGATGACGTCCCAGACGTTGACGAGGACCAGCAGCTCAGGGGCTGAGTGCAGGTTCCGAAACGCCTTCGCTGTCGCTTCGCTCATCCGCTGAAACTAGCGCCGGGTCCGCGCGCAGCATCACCTGGAACAGCAGCGCGAGCATCGCCGCCCTTCCCCAGACCCCGATGATGACGGCTTGGTAGGGAAGACCGCTGGGTTCGGCCTGGTGGAAGTACCAGCGGAACAACCCGACGTAGAGGATCGCGTCGAAGGCCAGGTAGGCGACCCACCAGCCCCACCGCAGCCGGATCAGGCAGAAGAAGGGCAGCAGCCAGAGCGCGTACTGCGGGCTGTGCGCCTTGTTGGTCAGCATGAACAGGCACAGCACCGCGCCGCAGACCTGCAGGAACGGGAAGGCGCCTTCGACCCGGGCCCGCCGCCAGCCGAACGCGCAGGCGGCTCCGATGCCGACGAGGAGCAGGACCGGGATCAGCAGGTTGAGCTGGTCGGTGGTGAGGTCCGGGGCTCCCCAGAACCAGATGCTGTTGGAGGTGATGTCGGCTGCCCGTTCCTGCTGGAAGGCGTAGGGCGCCCACCAACCGTGCGGCGAGGCGAGCACGAACGGCAGGTTGATGGCGGCGAGCACGCCCGCGAAGGAACCGGCCGCCTGGACCGCCGAACGACGGTCGCCGGCGCTCCACCTGTCGAGCAGAAGGGGCAGCACGAGGAAAAGCGGCCAGAACTTCAGACCGGCCCCGATGGCGAGGAACGCACCTGACCAGGCATAGCGGCGCTCCCACCAGGCGTGGAAGGCAGCGACCGTCGCGCAGACCACCAGCAGGTCCCAGTTGTGGAAGGAGTACCAGACCAGCGAGGGCGCGAGCGCGTAGATCAGCGCCCGCCACCGGACCATCCGCGACAGCAGCCAGACGGTCAGGAAGGTGAAGGGCAGGAGCAGCAGCACCGTGAGCTGCAGGTAGCCGCCGTCGTCGTCGACGAACAGCGCCGGCAGCCAGGCGAAGACGCCGGTGAGGACGGGGTACTCCAGCGCTCCCCCGGTCAGCTGGCCGTCGACCAGATCTCCGTGCACGTAGGGGAACGGGTGCTCGTGCATGCCGCGGATGCTGTAGAGCACCTGGATGTCGTTGCTGCACAGGTGGCTGTCGCGACGCTCGTTGTAGTGATCGATGCACTGGGCCTTGAGCAGGTAGCCGGAGAGGGAGAGAACGGCCACGCACCCCAGAAGCACCACGAGCAGGCGACGCGCAGCGAGCTCCACGGCGGCACGCTAGCGCGACGAACGGGCCCAGTCGTGATGATCACTTCGTGTCATGCCAACCAGCCGCGCAAGGCGTTACCTCAAGGTTGACCTGACTTTCGATCCGATCGGCTCATCAGATGTGGTGGCAAGCGAGCGCGCTCTTCAACGGGATCATCGGGCTGTGCTACCTCGGAATCTGCTGGAACGTCCTGAAGGGTCTGCGGGACACCAAGCAGATGCGGACCAACAGCCTGGCGCTGGCGACCGCCGGCATCTTCTTCACCTGCGCCGTGCACCACGGCTCGCACACGGTGCACATGCTGCTGCCGATCGTGGGCCTCGGTGTGCAAGAGGGTCACGAGATGCGCGCCGCCTTCAACACCAGCATGGTGCTCTGGGACATCGTCGGCGCGGGGGTCGCGAGCTACTACCTGACGCTTCGGCGCAGCTACGGCCGGCTGCTCACGAGTCCCCAGATGTTCGAGGACCGCGTCCGAGAGCAGGCCGAGGAGCGACTGCGGGTCCAGGCCTTCACCGACGCGCTCACGGGGCTGCACAACCGGGCGGCGTTCACCGAGCGGATGAGCGCGCTGGCACTGGTCGAAGGAGCCACTCCCTCACTGGTCTTCCTCGACCTCGACCGCTTCAAGGTCGTCAACGACACCCTCGGCCACACCCTCGGCGACGAGCTGCTGGTCGCGACCGCAAACCGGCTGCGCAGCTGCCTGCAGGAGGGCGAGGAGATCTTCCGGCTCGGCGGCGACGAGTTCACCGTGCTCTGCCCTGCGGGCGCCGCGTCGACCGCCGAGACGGCCTACCGGATGCTCGCCGCCCTCGCGCAGCCGTTCTTCATCGGCGGCAAGGAGCTCTACACCGGCGCCAGCCTGGGGGTCGCGCAGGCCAACCACCACACGGAGATCCCTGAGCTGATGGCCTGGGCCGACACCGCGATGTACCACGCCAAGGACGGCGGCCGGAACACCGTGCGGGTGTTCCACCCGAGCATGTCCGACAAGGGTCTGCGGCTCACGCTGTCGAACGACCTGACCCGCGCGCTGAAGAACAACGAGCTCTACCTGGTGTTCCAACCGATCATCGACCTCAAGACCGACACCATCATCGGCGCCGAGGCCCTGATCCGCTGGATCCACCCCGAGCGCGGCTCGCTGTCCCCGGCCGAGTTCATCCCGTTCGCCGAGGAGACCGGGCAGATCGTCTCGATCGGCCGCTGGGTCCTGCACGAGGCCTGCAAGGTCGCCGCCACCTGGCCGAGCGCCCGGTTCGTCACCGTCAACGTCACCCCGACCGAGATCGAGCGAGACGACTTCGTGGCGTCGGTCCGCACCACGCTGGCCGCCACCGGACTGCCCCCTGCCCGGCTCTGGCTCGAGATCACCGAGCGCACCGGAGGCGGCGACCTGGCGGTCCTGCGCTCCCGGCTCGGCGAGCTGGCCGACCTCGGCGTCCGGGTCGCGCTCGACGACTTCGGCACCGGCTGGTCGTCGCTGACCCACCTGCACAAGCTCCCCGTGCGGATGATCAAGATCGACCGGGAGATGACCACCGACACCCCCGGCAGTACGGCGGACAAGCTGGCGTCCTCGGTCGTCGTGCTGGGCCGGCAGCTGGACATGACGTCGGTCGCTGAGGGCATCGAGACACCGCAGCAGCTGAGGCGGATGCGCGAGCTCGGCTGCGACCTGGGCCAGGGGTTCCACCTCGGCCTGCCGATGCTCGCGGCCGCCTTCCTGCAGACGATCACCCAGTCCTCGGCCTCGATCCCGGCCGCTCGCCACCCGGTAGACCAGACCGCCGTCCTGCCGGGCACGTGAGCGAGCTGCTCCGCCAGCACGGCGCCCACGCGATCGTGCTCGGTGGCCCACTGCTGGTGATGGCTGCCATGCTCCTTCTGCTCCGCCACGGCGACCCCGCCCGTGAGCGACGGGCGGCCACCAGCTCGCTGCTGCCGCTCTCGCTGTGCTGGTGGGCCTCCGGGGTCATCCACCTTCTGGTGATCGGAGAGCACTTCGAGCAGGCCGCGGCGCTCGGCGTCTTCTTCCTGGTCCTGGCGGCGGTCCAGCTCAGCTATGCCCTGATGATCGCGAAGCGGGCGAGCCGCCAGCTGCTGCTGCTCGGCCTGCTCACCAACGTCGCGGTGATCGCCCTCTGGACGTGGACCCGGACCGTCGACGTGCCCTTCGGCCTGGGGGCGCGGGAGCCCGTGGGTGCGGTGGACCTCGCCTCAACCGCCTTGGAGGCGGCAGCGGTGCTGCTAGCCGGGCAGGCGCTGCACCGGTCAGCGCGCAGCCGTCAGCAGCGAGCCAGCGCGACGCCGAGGAGCCGGCTCAGTCCTGCTCGGTGACCGATGCGCACTGAGGGCACTGGTGCGAGGCGGACGACGCAGCGCGCCAGCTCTCGTACTCGACCGTCTGGCACACCGGATGGCCATCGCGCAGGAAGTGCGAGATGTGGCCCATGGGACCCACACCCCAGCCCTCGGTGACGGGTGTTCTGTCCGACATGAGCGGACTGTCCCAGCAGGACCCGCGCGGCGCTATCCGCCAAGCGGGCTGATCGTGGCTCCCCCACCTGGACTCGAACCAGGAACATTCCGATTAACAGTCGAACGCTCTGCCAATTGAGCTATGGGGGAATGACCGGCGAACCGGCCAGAAGACGATACCCCAGCGCGCTCGGTAGGGAGGTCCGCTTAGCGGGTAGGGCCTGCTCACACGACGCATCGGGCGACCAGGAGGAACCATGATCAAGAAGCTTGCCCTCGCTACCGGGTTCGCCGCCGGCTACGTGCTCGGGGCCAAGGCCGGGACCGAGCGGTACGAGCAGATCCTGGCCCAGTTCGACAAGCTCATGAACCGGGGGTCGGAGGGGCTGCTCAAGGACACCCCGATGCAGACGCACGGGTCGATCGACCTCACCGGCACGCGCGACACCGTCAACACCCAGGTCTGACCCGCGCATGCCCAGGCTCCGAAGGGTCAGCCCGACCGGCCCTGGGCTTCAGCGCATCCGCCACGGCAAGGGCTTCCGCTACACCGACGCCGGAGGCAACCCGGTCACGGACGAGGCCACGCTGGCCCGGATCCAGGCGCTGGTCCTTCCCCCTGCCTGGGAGGACGTCTGGATCTGCCCGATCGCGCACGGCCACATCCAGGCCACGGGCGTCGATGCAGCTGGCCGCCGGCAGTACCGCTACCACGACCACTGGCGGCTCACCCGCGACCTGGCCAAGCACGAGCGGATCCTCGACTTCGGCGCCGTGCTGCCGACCGTGCGTGCCCGGGTCTGCGAGGACCTGCGCGAGGACGGGTTGACCCGGCAGCGGGTGCTGTCCTGCGCCGTCAGGCTGCTCGACCTCGGCTTCTTCCGGATCGGCAGCGAGCAGTACGCCTCCCAGAACCAGACGTTCGGGCTCGCGACCATGCTGAAGCGGCATGTCAGCGTCCGCGACGGGGTGGTGACGTTCGACTACATCGCCAAGAGCGGCAAGCACAGGGTGCAGTCCCTGGTCGAGCCCGAGGTCGGCGAGGTGGTGGCTGCGTTGAAGCGCCGGCGTGGCGGCGGCGAGGAGCTCTTGGCCTTCCGCGAGGGCGACCGCTGGGTCGACGTTCGGAGCCAGGACATCAACGCGCACCTGCGCGACCTGTCCGGGGGCGACTTCACCGCCAAGGACTTCCGGACCTGGTCGGCCACCGTGCTGGCCGCCGTCGGTCTGGCGGTGTCCACCGACGCGATCGGCTCCGTCACCGCACGCAAGCGCGCGGTGACGCGCGTGGTGCACGAGGTGTCCCACTACCTCGGCAACACCCCGGCCGTCTGCCGCTCCAGCTACATCGACCCGCGGATCATCGACCTGTTCGAGCAGGGCATCACGATCGCCAAGGACCTGAAGCTGCTCGGTGACGGCACGGCCTACGGGCAGCCCGCCACCCAAGGAGCGGTGGAGCAGGCCGTTTTGTCGCTTCTGCGGCCCCCGGCGCGCGCGGCCCTGGCAGGTTGAGCGGTTCAACTGCGTCGTACCGGTTGTCGGCCTTAGGGTTTGGGTGTGAGGCCTCTCCCCCGCGTGGCAGCGCTGCTGGCTGCGTTCCTGCTGGTGGTGCTCATCGCCCCGGCGCAGGCGGCGGCGCGGCCCACCGAGCGCACCTGGCACGGCAACCAGATCCGCATGTACGACGCCCAAGCGGCCGGCAGGTTCGGTGCGGGCATCGTCGTCGCGGTGATCGACGGGTGGGTCGACGTCAAGCACCCTGACTTCCAGGGCCGGATCAAGACCGCCGTCAACTGCACCAGCGGGACCTGCGTCGCCGGCCAGCACCGCGACGCCTGCAGCCACGGAACCCACGTCGCCGGGACCGTCGGCTCGTCCTCGTTCGGGGTCGCCCCGAAGGTCACGATGCTGGCGGTCCAGGTCCTGCTCGATGACGGGGAGGGCGGCTGCACCGGACGTCCGGCCGACGTCGCCGCCGGCATCCGCTGGGCCGTCGCGCACGGTGCCCGCATCATCAACCTCTCGCTCGGCGCGCAGGTACCCGGCGTCTCGCAGTCGCGTGCCATCCCGGACGCCGTCGCGGAGGCGGCCGGGGCCGGCGTGGTGGCCGTGTTCTCCGCAGGCAACGCCGATCTGCCGCTCACCGACTCCTACAACGGCAACGCGCTCGTCGTCGCCGCCACCGGGCCCTCGGGCAAGCTCGCTTCCTACAGCCAGTACGGCGAGGGGGTCGATGTCGCAGCGCCAGGTGGCGAGCCCAAGGGCGACGTCTGCACCCAGTCCATCTGCGTGACCTCCCTCTACCCCGACGGGCAGTACGCCGTCGCCGCCGGCACCTCGATGGCGGCTCCGCACGTCGCCGGCATCGCCGCCCTGCTGCTGGCCCAGTCCAACCACTCGCGGGAGTGGGTCCTGTCCCGGATCAAGGGCACCGCCCGGCCGCTGGCCAACGCGGGCTCAGGGCTGGTCGACGCGCGCGCGGCCCTGGGGGCGACGGCCGCTCCCCGGCCGACAGCGACGGCCTCCCGTCCACCGATCGTCGTGCGGCCGGTGCCGCGGGCGACGCCGACCAAGCAGGCGACTCCCAAGCCCACCGTGGTCCCGCAGCCCAGCAAGAGCGCGGCCGCCGCACCGCGGGTCACGGTCCCGGCCGCAACGCCGACCCCGACGGTCATGCCCTCGCTGGAGCCGACCTCGGTGCCGGCACCGGTCGCCCTCGACCTGGCGCACGGGGACGACGTGCCCGGGCCGCTCGCCGGGCTGGCTGCCTCGCTGGTGGCCCTCGGCGCGATCAGCGTCATGGGCGTCGGGCTGCGCGCGCGACCGGCTGCTGGCCGGGTTGGTCGCTGACGGGAGCGGGCTCATCCCGCGCGGCTGAAGACCTGCTTCCACTTCACGCGACTGCCCATCCGCAGGATCGACCGCTCGTAGACCTTGCCGCAGAGCACGGCCAGGCCCGCAGACGTCAGCAGCATCAGCGCGACCGTTCCGACGACCTGGGCGATGCTGGTCACGCCCGCGGCGATCCGCAGCGGCATCAGGATCGAGGAGAAGGGCGGGATCCAGGACATCACCGAGGCGAACGTGCTGTCGGGGTTCTGGACGCTGGCTTGCGCCGCCGCGAACATGGCGATGACCAGGAACGACAGCGGTCCGGTGGTGCTGCCGATCTCCTCCTGGCGTGACACCAGTGAGCCGGCTGCGGCGTAGAGGACGCCGAGGAAGGCGAAGCCGAGGACGTACCAGCCGAGGGTGCCGGCGAAGGTGGAGACGGCCGCAGTGCTGAGGGTGACCGCCCCGGTGGCGGAGCCGACGCCGAGGCCGACGACGGCGTAGGAGGCCAGCTGCAGCAGGCCGACGGCGCCCACCCCGAGGATCTTGCCGACCAGCAGCTGGACCGGCTTGATGGTCAGCAGCAGCAGCTCGACGACGCGACTGGTCTTCTCCTCCACCACGCTCCCGGCGACCGCGATCCCGTTGCTGAGCAGCTGCATGTAGAGCAGAAGGACTGCGGCGTAGGCCAGGGCGGTGCGCTCGTCGGCGTCCTGCTTCGGCGGGTCGATCGCGTCCACGGTGAGCGTCACCGCAGCCGCTGCCGCAGCGAGTCGTGCGGGATCGACGTGCTGCTTGGCAAGGGCAGCGCCGACGGCGTACTGCTTGATGCCGGCGGTCAGCACGTTCTGCAGCCCTGGTGCGAGCCGCTTGTCGGTGACGGCGACGAAGCCGGTACCGCTCGGGACGACGGCCACCTTGAGGTCGCCGTCGGCGACCTGCTGTCGGGCTCTTGCTGCGGACGTCGAGGTCTGCAGGTCGACCTTGTAGTCCAGGGCCTTGCCGGCCTCCTGCAACGGAGCGGAAAGGGCTGCGGCGGGGCCGACGAGCGCGACCCTGGGCGGCTTGCCGAAGTGGCCCTGCAGGACCGCCGACAGGATCAGGCCTCCGGCGATCACCGCGAGGACGATCCCGTTGCCGATGAGGAACGACTTGGTCCGGACCCTGGTGCTGATCTCGCGAGTCGCGACCATCCGGATGGCGGTCGCGCCGGGCAGGGCCCGCACCGACGAGGCGGGCGCGTGCTCGGAGGTCACGCCGCCACCACCTCCCGGTAGAGCTCGACGAGCGAAGGCCGGTGAAGGGCGAACTCGTGCACCGGGCCGGTGCGCAGCGCAGCCCGCAAGACCTTCTGGTCGTCAGCCCCTGCCGCCAGTTCCAGCACGGTGTGCCGCTCGTCCTGGCTGATGACGGTCACGCCGGGGATCCGCTTGGTCCAACCGGGCGACGCTGCGGGCGCGCGCACCACCAGCCGGGCCGGGCTGTCCGAGCGCAGCTCGTCGACCGTGCCGATCGCACGCATCTCGCCCTGGCTGACGATCCCCACCCGGTCGCACAGCCGCTGCACCAGCTCCAGCTGGTGGCTGGAGAAGATCACCGAGACGCCGGCGTCGCAGCGCTCGCGCAGCACCTCGCTCATGACGTCGACGGCAACCGGGTCGAGCCCGGAGAAGGGCTCGTCGAGCACCAGCAGGTCGGGCTCGTGCACCAGCGCCGCGGCGAGCTGGACCCGCTGCTGGTTGCCCAGGCTCAGGTCGCTCACGTGGTCCTTCACCCGGTGGTCGATGCCCAGTCGGGTGGTCCACCGCGCCACCGACGCCGCGGCCTCGGAACGCGGGAGACCGTGCAGCCGCGCCAGGTAGAGCAGGTGCTCGCCGACCTTCATCCGCGGGTAGAGCCCGCGCTCCTCCGGCATGTAGCCGATGTGACGCCGCACATCCAGGTCGATGGCCCGGCCGCCGAGGGTGATCCGCCCGCTGTCGGCGGCGAGCACCCCCAGCGCGATCCGCATCGTGGTCGTCTTGCCGGCGCCGTTGCTGCCGACGAAGCCGAACAGCTCCCCCGGCGCCACCGAGAACGACATCTCCTTCAGCGCCACCGTGTCACCGAACCGCTTCGACACCCGCTCGACGTCGAGCTGCACCGCATCCCCCTCTGGACAAGTGTTCTGACCCTACGGCTGCCTAGGCTTCGCGCATGTCCTACGCGCCGAGCCCGCTGCCGTGGGTCCGTGACGAGGTCGAGCACTACCTGCAGACCGGCGAGGGCTTCGCAGGACGCCCGGTGATGGTCCTCGAGACGACAGGGGCACGCACCGGCCTGCTCCGGCGCACGCCGCTGATGCGGGTCGAGCACGCCGGTGCCTACGCCGCGGTCGCGTCGATGGGCGGGGCAGCTTCTCATCCCGCGTGGTACGGCAACGCCCTGGCCAGCCCGCAGATCCGCTTGTACGACGGACAGCTGGTGCTCGACCTGATGGCTCGTGAGGTCGTGGGCGAGGAGCGGGCGCACTGGTGGTCACGGGCCAACGCGGTGTTCCCGTCGTATGCCGGCTACCAGAGCAGGACCCGCCGCCCGATCCCCGTCCTGCTGCTGGAGCCGCGCTAGCCGATGGTGGCGCGCAGCTCCTCGACCCACCGTGCTGCCTGCTCCTGCAGCGTCGGATCGGCGGCCGCCGTCGCGGAGTCCCAGACGGTCTGCCAGTCGAGGGCGTCCCGACCGGGAGTGCGGCGGCCGACGAGCCGCACCTTGGCCGCCCCGAGGGTGCGCTGCTCCGACCAGCCGACCGACGACGTCACGCAGGCCCGGATCGTCTCGGCGAGCCGGGCGTCCCGCGCGAGCGACCATGACCGCCGCGGGCCCGAGCCCTCGACGTCGGAGGCCTCGACCAGGGTGAGCACGGGTGGCTGCCAGACGACCTTCTCGACCTCGGTCCAGAGCAGCCTGCTGCTTCCGTCGTACAAGCTGGTCGGTGTGGCGACCAGAGCGTGGCTGTCGTCGGTGAGACCCCACGCGAGCCGGCGCTCGTCGGTGGTGACGGCGCGCACCTCGGCGGGTGTGCGCGAGCGGCCGATCACAGCTCGGTGATGCCCTGCTCGCGGAACGCGCGGACGGTCTTCTCGAGACCGATCAGCTCGCCGTAGGTGCGGTGGTAGAGGTCGGCCTCTTCGACCGGGTTGATCCTCTGCAGCCGACCCTTGAGCTCGACGACCCGGCGGGTGGCTGCGTGCATCTGCAGCTGGCTCAGCGTGGCCTGGCCGTAGCGGATCAGCTCCCAGTCGGTGCGCGGCGCCTCGACCGCGAGGGCGGTGATGAGCTGCCGCAGGCTGTCGTCGATCGCGTGCTCGAGGACCCGGTCGACCCAGGCCTCGCCGGCGACGGCCTGGGAGACGCCGCCGGCCTTGCGGATCGCCTCATGGGCGTGCTGGTGCGGCTCGTGCGTGAACACCTCTTCGTCGAGCTCGTCGAAGATCGGCGCGACCGACGAGGGGCTCTGCACGGCGAGCTTGAGCGCCTCGCGCTCGAGCTGGAGCAGGGCGAGGTCGGCCGTGGGCCGGGGCGCGACGGGGCGCTGGCCCTGGGTGCGCTTGTCGCCGGACAGCTCCTGCACGCGCGCGACGACAGCCTCGACCTCCATGCCGAGCCACCCGGCGAGGCGGCGGGCGTACTCCGGCCGCAGGGAGCGGTCCTTGATGCGGGCCACCAGCGGAGCGGCGTGAGCCAGTGCCTGCACCCGGCCCTCGGCGCTCTCGAGGTCGAAGCGGGCAAGACCGGCCTTGATGGCGAACTCGACCAGCGGCACCCGGGCGCCGACCAGGTCGGTCACCGCCTTGTCGCCCTTGGCCAGCCGCAGCTCGCAGGGGTCCATGCCACCGGGGCTCACCGCGATGAAGGTCTGGGTCACGAACTTCTGGTCGTCACCGAACGCCTTCAGCGCCGCCTTCTGACCGGCCGAGTCGCCGTCGAAGGTGAAGATGACCTCGCCGCGCATCTCGTCCTGGTCCATCAGCAGCCGGCGGATCACGGCGATGTGGTCGGCGCCGAAGGCGGTGCCGCAGGTCGCGATCGCGGTCGGCACGCCGGCGAGGTGACAGGCCATCACGTCGGTGTAGCCCTCGACGACGACCGCTTCGCGACGTCGGGCGATCTCCTTCTTCGCGAGGTCGATGCCGTAGAGCACCGAAGACTTCTTGTAGATGGGCGTCTCGGAGGTGTTGAGGTACTTGGGCCCGGTGTCGGCCGGGTCAGTCGACAGCTTGCGGGCCCCGAAGCCGATCACCTCGCCACCGATGTCCCGGATCGGCCAGAGCAGCCGGTTGCGGAACTTGTCGATCAGCGTGCCCTTGCTGCTCTGCCCGGACAGACCTCCGGCCAGCAGCTCCTCGGGGGTGAACCCCTTGGACCGCAGGTGCTTGGTCAGCGCGTCCCAGCTGTCGGGGGCGTATCCCACGCCATAGGTCTCCGCGGCCGACTGCTCGAACCCGCGCTCGGCGAGGAACTGCCGGCCCACGACGGCGCCCGGGGTGCCGAGCTGCTCGGCGTAGAAGCGGGCGGCCTCCTTGTGGGCCTGGAGCAACCGGGTGCGCTGGCTGGTGCTGCTGCGCGCTGCGGTGCCGCCCTCCTCGTACTGCACGTCCACGCCGTAGCGCCGCGCCAGGTGCTCGACCGCCTCCGGGAAGGACATGTGGTCGTGCTTGGTGATGAAGCTGATGACGTTGCCGGACTCGCCGCAACCGAAGCACATGTAGTAGCCGTTGGCCGGGTTGACGTTGAACGACGGCGTCTTCTCGTCGTGGAAGGGGCACAAGCCCTTGAGCCGGCCGCCGCCGGCGGACTTCAGGGTGACGCCGGCCTCGGCGATCACCTGGTCGATGGCAGCGCGCTCGCGGACCTGCTGGATGCTCTCGTCCCGGATCCTGCCTGCCACGACGGCAGTCTAGGTCCGGAGGCTGTCAACGAAGGCGGCTGTGGATGCCGAGGGCGGCAGCGTCGGTGAGGGCGGCGACCTGGTCCACGACGACCCGCAGGCGGGCCGCGTCATCGGCGGCCTCCGCCCACATCTCCCGGTAGTGCGGCTCCAGCGCCTCGGGTGCCCGGTCCGCGAGCAGCGGCACCAGCTCCGCGACCACCTCGCGCTCGCGCTGCTGGATGCCGGCCGCCTCCGGCCGACCCATGACGTAGCGCATGGTGACCGCCTTCAGCAGCGCGCACTCCAGCCGCTCGCGCTCCGGCACGATCAGGTCCGCCGCGTAGCCGGCCAGGTCCTCGTCGCCGAACTGCGCTCTGGTCGCATCCTCCGCGGCCCGGCAGAAGCGGCCGATCAGGCTGCTGGTGCAGTGCTTGAGCTGCGCCTGCGCACTGCCGGTCCCGTCGTAGCCGGAGGGCCACCACGACTCGGCCATCAGGGCCGCGAACGCCTCAGCGAGGTCCGTCGAGGACGCGTCGGAGAAGGAGGCGGCCGCGAGCTCGGCGACGGCGGCGATCTCCCCCGGCGTCCCCAAGGCCCTCAGGTCGATCAGCCCTCCGACGATGCCGTCCTCAAGGTCGTGCACGGAGTAGGCGACGTCGTCCGACCAGTCCATGACCTGGCTCTCCAGGCAGCGCTGCTCACCTGCGACCCCCTCCCGCACCCAGCGGAAGACGTGGGCGTCGTCGGCGTAGACCCCGTACTTCTTGCGGCCGTCGCTGGCCCAGGGGTACTTCGTCGCGGCGTCGAGGGTGGCCCGGGTGAGGTTGAGGCCGGCACCCTCGACCTTCACCTCGAGCCGGGTCAGCAGCCGGAAGGACTGCGCGTTCCCCTCGAACCCGCCGCAGGGTCGGGCAGCCTCGTCGAGAGCCAGCTCGCCGTTGTGCCCGAAGGGCGGGTGGCCCAGGTCGTGCGCGAGGCAGGCGGTGTCGACCAGGTCGGGGTCGCAGCCGAGAGCCGCCCCGAGCTCACGGCCGATCTGGCTGCACTCGAGGGAGTGCGTCAGTCGAGTGCGCGGTACGACGGCCTGCACCGTCAGCGGCTCGACCACCTGCGTCTTGCCGGCCAGGCGTCGCAGCGCTCCGCTGTGCAGCACCCGTGCGCGGTCGCGCTGGAACGCGGTCCGCTCCGAGTGACGGCCGACCTCCTCGACGCGCCGCGCGCGGGCGTGCTCGTCGTAGGTCACCCGACCATCCAACTACGTCGGAGAGGACGTGCGGATCGGTGAGATGTCGATCGGCACCAGAAACGGCAGCGTGTCCTGGTGCAGGACGACATCTCGGCGCGGGCGAGAGCGGTCAGACGGCGTTGGGACCGCGCTCGCTGCTGCGGTGGAACACGCGGTAGTAGAGGTAGCCGGCCGTCTCGCGGGCGACGTAGCGGAGCTCGGTACCGCGGCTGGCGACGGCCGGCCCGGTTCGCGTCGGCGAGGTCACCGCGCGCACGCCGGCGTCCTGGGCCATCCGCCGCGCGCGAAACGAGTGCCAGGGGTCGGTGACCAGGACGGCCGACACCCAGTGCCGGTCACGGAGCTCCTCAGCCAGCGCCCGCATCGACTGCAGGGTGTTGCGGCCCACCCCGACCTCGACGACGTCCTTCACCCCGTGATCGCGGAGGTAGGCCGCACCGGCCTGCGCCTCGGTGAAGTTGTCGCCGGGCGCACCACCGCCGACGGTGATGATGCGCGGGGCCACGCCTTCGTCGTACAAGGCTTTGGCGTGGTCGAGTCGGGCCTTGAAGACCTCGCTCGGCCTGCCGTTGAACTGGGAGGCGCCAAGCACGACGATCGCGTCGGAACGCGTGCGGTCGTCGTGCCGCGCGGCCCACCAGATGTTGAAGGCGGTGCCCAGGACGACGGCAAGGACTGCGAGGACGATCGCGGCGATGATGCGCCGGAACGTCTTGGACAGCAGGAACAGCAGCACTAGCGGGTGTCGCTGCTCTCCACAGACAACGAGGCCCGCCCGGCCTCGAGCCGGGCGACAGGCACGCGGAACGGCGAGCAGCTGACGTAGTCGAGGCCGGTCTCGTGGAAGAAGTGCACGGAGTCCGGGTCGCCGCCGTGCTCGCCGCACACACCGAGGTGGATCTCGGGCCGCACCCGACGGCCTTCTTGTACGGCGGTGCGGACCAGGGCTCCCACGCCCTCGCGGTCGAGCGACTCGAACGGGCTCACCCCGAAGATGCCGAGGTCGAGGTAGCGGCTGAAGAACGCCGCCTCGACGTCGTCCCGGGAGAAGCCCCACGTGGTCTGCGTCAGGTCGTTGGTGCCGAAGCTGAAGAACTCCGCGGCCTCGGCGATCTGACCGGCCGTGAGGGCCGCGCGCGGCAGCTCGATCATCGTGCCGATGGGTGCGGACACCCCGACCTCGTCGAGGATCTGCTCGGCCTCCTCGCGAACCAGCTCCAGCTCCTGGACGGCGCCGACCAGGGGCACCATCACCTCGGGCCGCGGGTCGAGTCCTTCGTCGACCAGCCTCTTGGCGGCTTCGGCCAGCGCGCGCACCTGGAGCGCGAACAGGCCGGGGATCACCAGCCCGAGGCGCACGCCGCGCAGACCGAGCATCGGGTTCATCTCGTGCAGCCGGCGAACCTCCTCGAGCAGCCGCACGCGGGCCGGGTCAGGAGTCTCGCCGCGCGCCTCGGCAACCGCGCACTCGACGGTGAGCTCGGTCAGATCGGGGAGGAACTCGTGCAACGGCGGGTCGATCAAGCGGACGGTGACGGGCAGCCCGTCCATGGCCCGCAGGATCTCGACGAAGTCCTCGCGCTGCGGGGGCAGCAGCGCCTCGAGAGCGGCAGAGCGCTCCTCGTCGGTGTCGGCGACGATCAGCGACTCGACCAGCTGACGCCGCTCCCCGAGGAACATGTGCTCGGTCCGGCACAGCCCGATGCCCTGCGCCCCGAAGCGCCGCGCCCGCAGCGCGTCCTCGCCGGTGTCGGCGTTGGCCCGCACCCGCAGCCGGCGGGAGCTGTCGGCGTGCGAGATGAGCCGGTGCACCGCCTTGACGAGGTCGTCGCCGTCCTCCGGGGCCAGCGAGCCCTCGAAGTACTGCACGACCGGGCTCGGGGTGACGGCGACCTCGCCGGCGAACACCTCGCCGCTGGTGCCGTCGATGGACAGCACGTCTCCCTCGCGCACGACCGCCCCGTCGCGCAGGGTGATCGTCTTGTCGGCGACGTCGATCTCGAGCTCCTCGGCGCCGCACACGCAGGTCTTGCCCATCCCGCGCGCCACGACGGCAGCGTGGGAGGTCTTGCCGCCGCGGCTGGTGAGGATGCCCTGGGCCGCGATCATCCCGGACAGGTCGTCGGGGTTGGTCTCGCGGCGGACGAGGATCACGTCCTCGCCCTTGGCGGCCCACGCCACGGCGGCTTCGCTGGTGAACACGGCCTTGCCGACCGCGGCACCCGGAGAGGCGCCCATGCCCTTGGCCAGCTTCTTGGCTCCGGAGGTGTCGCCGAAGGCGGGGAACATCAGCTGCATGAGCTGAGCGCCGCTGACCCGCAGCAGGGCCTCGTCCTCGCTGATCAGGCCCTCGTCGACAAGCTGGGTGGCGATACGGAACGCGGCACCGGCGGTGCGCTTTCCGACCCGGGTCTGCAGCATCCAGAGCTTGCCGCGCTCGATCGTGAACTCGATGTCGCACAGGTCGCGGTAGTGCCGCTCCAAGGTCTCCATCGTCGCCATCAGCTCGGCATACGCCGCGGGGTCGAGCCGGCCCAGCTCCTCCAGCGGCATCGTGTTGCGGATGCCCGCGACGACGTCCTCGCCCTGCGCGTTCTGCAGGTAGTCGCCGTAGACGCCCTGCGCGCCGGACGAAGGATCGCGGGTGAAGGCGACCCCGGTCCCCGAGTCCATGCCGAGGTTGCCGAACACCATCGAGCAGACGTTGACCGCCGTGCCGAGGTCGGCCGGGATCCGCTCCTGCCGGCGGTAGAGGCGCGCCCGGTCACCGTTCCAGGAGTCGAAGACCGCCTTGGTCGCCAGGTCCATCTGCTGCCGAGGGTCCTGTGGGAACTCGGCGCCGGTGGCGTCGGCCACGATCTGCTTGAACGTCGACACCAGCGCCTGCAGGTCGGCCGCGTCGAGGTCGAGGTCCTGCGTGACGCCCTTGGCCTTCTTCGCCGCGTCGAGGGCGTGCTCGAACAGCTCCCCGTCGACGCCGAGAACGGTCTTGCCGAACATCTGCACGAGCCGGCGGTAGGAGTCCCACGCAAACCGCTCGTTGCCGCCCTGCTTGGCCAGACCCAGCACGGAGGCGTCGTTGAGCCCGATGTTGAGAACCGTGTCCATCATCCCGGGCATCGAGAACTTCGCACCCGAGCGCACGCTGACGAGCAGCGGGTCGTCGGCGTCACCGAGGGCCCGGCCCATCTCCTTCTCGAGGGCCGTCAGGTGCTCGGAGACCTCGGCGGCAAGCGCCGCGGGAACCTCACCGCTGTCGAGGTAGGCGGTGCACGCCTCGGTGCTGATCACGAACCCGGGCGGCACCGGCAGTCCCAGGTTGGTCATCTCCGAGAGGTTCGCGCCCTTGCCGCCGAGCAGGTCCTTCATGTCCCGGCTGCCCTCGGCGAAGTCGTAGACGTACTTGACCATCACAGGGGTCCCAGCTTCTCGTGGAGGTACCTCTCGACCTGGTCGAGAGCGACCCGCTCCTGCGACATGGTGTCGCGACTGCGGATCGTCACGGCCTGGTCCTCGAGCGAGTCGAAGTCGACGGTCACGCAGAACGGCGTGCCCACCTCGTCCTGGCGCCGGTATCTGCGGCCGATCGCCCCCGCGTCGTCGAAGTCGACGTTCCAGTGCCTGCGCAACGCGGCTGCCAGGTCCTTGGCGACCGGCGACAGGTCGGCGTTGCGCGACAGCGGCAGCACAGCCGCCTTGATCGGCGCGAGGCGCGGGTCGAGCTTGAGGACCACCCGCTTCTCCAGCTCGCCCTTGGCGTTAGGTGCCTCGTCCTCGCTGTAGGCGTCGAGCAGGAAGACCAGAGCGCTGCGATCGACGCCGACGGCGGGCTCGATGACGTAGGGGATGTAGCGCTCGCCGCTCTCCTGGTCGAAGTAGGACAGGTCGGTGCCGCTGGCCTTGCTGTGCACCCCGAGGTCGTAGTCGGTGCGGTTGGCGATGCCCTCGAGCTCACCCCACTCGTTGCCGGCGAAGTTGAACTTGTACTCGATGTCCACGGTGCGGGTGGAGTAGTGGCTGCGCTTCTCCGCCGGGTGCTCGTACAGCCGCAGGTGGTCCGGGTTGACGCCCAGGTCGGTGAACCAGGCCATCCGGGTGTCGATCCAGTACTGGTGCCACTGCTCGTCCTCGCCCGGCTTGACGAAGAACTCCATCTCCATCTGCTCGAACTCGCGGGTGCGGAAGATGAAGTTGCCCGGCGTGATCTCGTTCCGGAAGCTCTTGCCGATCTGGCCGATGCCGAACGGCGGCTTCTTGCGCGACGACTGCTGCACGTTGAGGTAGTTGATGAAGATGCCCTGCGCGGTCTCCGGCCGCAGGTAGGCCAGTCCGCTCTCGTCGTCGACCGGCCCGAGGTAGGTCTTCAGCAGCCCGCTGAAGTTGCGCGGGTCGGTGAAGGTCCCCCGGTTGCCGCAGTGGGGACAGGCCAGGTCCTTCAGCGCCTTGCCCGGGTTGGCCTCTTCGAGGTGGTCAGCCCGGAACCGCTTGTGGCACGAGGTGCACTCGGTCAGCGGGTCGGTGAACGTCGCGACGTGGCCCGAGGTCTCCCAGACCTCGCGCGCCAGGATCACGCAGGAGTCGAGCCCGACCACGTCCTCGCGGCCCTGCACCATCGACTTCCACCACTGCCGCTTGACGTTGTTCTTGAGCTCCACACCCAGCGGCCCGTAGTCCCACGACGCGCGCAACCCGCCGTAGATCTCAGACGACGGGAAGACCAGCCCCCTGCGCTTGCTGAGGCTGACGATGGTGTCCATGCGGTCGGGCGTCTTGGCTGACTTGCTCACGAGAGGGGTGCTCCAGTCCGGCTGGCGGTCGGCGGTTGATCCCCGACCCTATGACCCCGCTTGCTCGTCCCTGGCAGCCAGCACCTCGAACGCGCTCGCCTCAGGCCGGGCCCGTCCCAGCAACGGGGCACGGACCTTCATCTCGTACGACGAAAGCGCGCGTCGATAGGTCCCGGCGCCGCTCCACTCGGTGAGCAGGACCCACGCCGTCGGGTCGTCGGCCGCACGGCCGACCCGGCCGCGCACGAAGCCCGGACGGACCGCCAGCAGCTCGAGCAGCTCCTCCAGCTCGGCGAGCAGGGACTCCTCCTCGGCGTCGAAGCGCAGCACGGCGATCACGGATGGCAGGCTAGTCAGCCATGAGCACCCCCTTCCGCCGCCGCGTCGAGCTGACCGCGGGACCTCTCGTGGTCCTGCTGGGCCGGCTGCCGAAGGTCGTGCCCTTCTTGCTGGTGCTGCTGCTCCTGGTGATCGGACTGCTGGTCGGAGGAGTGGCCGGCGCGGTCATGCTCGGCCTCGTGGCGCTGATGCTGGGCACGTTGACCTTCCTGGCCTGGCCGGCCCTGCAGCCGCAGGCCCGGGGGATCCGGCTGCTCGTCGTGGCGGTCGTGATCGGCCGAGCGGTGTCACTGCTCTTCTAGTTTGACAATGGTTTTCATCTTCACCTAGCGTCCGACGGATGCGGTCCCTGTCCGTCGTACCGGTGCTTGCCCTGCTGCTTGCGGGGTGCACGGCCGATCCGGCGCAGGGGCTGAACGGCCGGGTCGACGTGGTGGCTGCGGCCTACCCGTTCGCGTGGCTGGCCGAGCAGGTCGGCGGCGCCGACGTTCGCGTCACCAACCTGGTCAAGCCGGGCACCGAGCCGCATGACATCGAGCTGTCCCCCCGGCAGGTGGTGCTGGTGCACGCCGCGGCGCTCGTGGTCTACCTGAAGGGCTTTCAGGCCGCCGTGGACGACGCGCTCGACGACGGCGCGCAGGGACTCGACCTCGGACCCGTCGTGGAGCAGCACGGCAGTGACCCGCACGTGTGGCTCGACCCGGTTCGGATGTCCTCAGCGGCGCTCGCGATCGGCAAGCGGCTCGGGCAGCGCGACCCGGATCACGCCGCCGACTACACCCGCCGCGCGGGCACCGTAGTGGCTGCACTCGGGGCGCTCGACCGCTCGTTCGGCGCCCAGCTCGCGGGGTGCAGCCGGAACGAGATCGTCACGAGCCACAGCGCGTTCGGCTACCTCGCCGGCCGCTACGGGCTGACGCAGCACGGGATCAGCGGCTTCACCCCCGATGCCGAGCCGTCGCCGGCCCGGATCGCCGACGTCGCTCGCTACGCCCGGGACCACGGCGTGACGACGATCTTCTTCGAGTCGCTGGTCGACCCGAAGGTGGCGCGCACGGTGGCCGGTGAGGTCGGCGCACGCACCGCGGTGCTCGACCCGATCGAGGGTGTCGCCGACGGTGACGACTACCTGACGGTGCAGCGCCGCAACGCTGCCGCCCTGCACGATGCGCTGGGCTGCCGATGAGCGTCTTCGACCTGGTGAGCGGCACCGTCGTCCTCGGCGGGCGCCGGATCCTGGAGGACGTCTCGGTCCAGGTGGAGGCCGGTGAGTTCGTCGCCATCCTCGGCGACAACGGCTCCGGCAAGACGACGTTGGTGCGGACCCTGGTCGGCCTCGTGCCGCTGGCCTCGGGATCGCTGTCGGTCTACGGCACGCCGATCGCGCAGTTCCACGACCGGTCGCGACTGGGCTACGTGCCGCAGCGGCTGGCGGTCGGCGGCGGCGTGCCGATGACCGTGCGGGAGGTGGTCGCCAGCGGACGGACCAGCCGGGTGTCGCGGTGGCGTCGGATGTCCAAGACCGACTGGGCGGCGATCGACCACGCCCTCGAGGACGTGGGCCTCGCCGACCGTGGCGGCGACGCGGTCACCACGCTGTCAGGGGGCCAGCAGCAGCGGGTCCTGATCGCCCGGGCACTGGCCGGCGAGCCGGACGTCCTGGTCCTGGACGAGCCGACGGCGGGCGTGGACGCCGACAGCCAGGACACGCTGGCCGGCGCGCTAGGTCACCTGTCGCGGGCCGGGGGCAGCGTGGTCCTGGTGGCGCACGAGCTCGGGCCGCTGGCCGGGCTGATCGGCCGGGCGGTGGTGCTCTCGCACGGCCGCGTCGTCTCCGACGGACCGCCCCCCGAGCCGGTCGGCCATCACGCCGGGCCGGATCACAAGCACGTCCACCCGCACGCCGACGACCACTCCCCCGACGCCGGGTTCGGCCTGGGATGAGCATCTTCGCCTACGACTTCATGCAGCGGGCGCTGATCGCGGCCGTCCTGGTCGGCCTGGCAGCGCCGGCGATCGGGACGTTCCTCGTGCAGCGGCGGCTGTCGCTGATGGGTGACGGCATCGGGCACATCGCGCTGACCGGAGTGGCGCTGGGCTTCCTGCTGCAGACCGCTCCGGTGCTCACGGCGATCGTCGTGGCGGTCGTGGGCGCGGTGACCATCGAGCTGGTGCGCGAGCGGGGCAGGGCCAGCGGCGACGTGGCCCTGGCGCTGCTCTTCTACGGCGGCATCGCCGGAGGTGCGCTGCTCATCAAGCTGTCGCCGGGCGGAAGCAACACCGCTCTGGTCGGCTACCTGTTCGGGTCGCTGTCCAACGTCACGACCACCGACCTCTGGGTCATCGTCGGCCTCTCGGTCGGGGTGATCGCGACCGTGCTGGTCTTCGCCCGCGAGCTCTTCGCGGTGTGCCTGGACGAAGAGGTGGCCAGGGTCTCCGGCTTGCCGGTGCGGTTCCTCAACCTGCTGGTCGCGGTCGGCGCGGCCGTGACCGTGACCGTGGCGATGCGGGTGGTCGGGCTGCTGCTGGTCAGTGCGCTGATGGTGGTGCCGGTGGCCACCACGCAGCAGCTGACCCGGTCGTTCAAGGCCACGATGGTCGGCGCCTGCCTGGTCGGGGCGGTGGCGTCGGTCAGCGGGTTGGTCCTCGCCTTCTACGCCGACACCCCGCCAGGGGCGTCGACCGTGGTGCTCGCCCTGGGCGGCTTCGCCGTCGCGGCCGCGGTGGCGTCGGTCCGGCGCCGGGTAGCGCGATGAAGCCGACCCGCCAGCAGGTCGCCGTCACCGAGGCGCTCGCCACGGTCGATGGCTTCACGAGCGCTCAGCAGCTGCACGAGGTCCTGCGAAGCCAGGGCAAGGCGGTGGGCCTGACGACGGTCTACCGGCACCTGCAGGCGCTCGCTGACGCCGGTGTGGTCGACAGCCTGCGCACCGACGACGGCGAGTCGGTCTACCGCCGGTGCGCCGCCCCCGACCACCACCACCACCTCGTCTGCCGCAGCTGCGGGGCCACCGTCGAGGTCACCGGTCCGGCCGTCGAGCGCTGGGCCGATGCCGTCGCCGCCGATCACGGCTTCCGCAACATCACCCACACCCTCGAGATCTTCGGCACCTGCGCCGACTGCTAGCTCTGGTTCGGTACGGCTCCGCCGCTAGGCATTCGGTACGGCTCCGCCGCTAGCCATTCGGTACGGCTCCGCCGTAGCGGCGATCCCGGGCCGCGTACTCCTGGCAGGCCCGCCAGAGGACCCGACGGTCGACGTCGGGCCAGAGCTCGGGGACGAAGACCAGCTCGGCGTAAGCGGACTGCCAGAGCAGGAAGTTCGACGTCCGCTGCTCCCCCGAGGTCCGCAGGAACAGGTCGACATCAGGCATGTCGGGCTCGTCGAGGTAGCGCGCCAGCACCCGCTCGCTGACCTTGTCGGGATCGACCTTGCCGGCGGCGACGTCGAGCGCCAAGGCACGGGCAGCGTCGCCGATCTCGGCCCGGCCCCCGTAGTTCACGCACATCGTCAGCGTCGCGACGGTGTTGTTGCGCGTGAGCCGCTCAGCCTCCTCCAGCTCAGCGATCACCGAGCGCCACAGCCTCGGCCGGCGGCCCGCCCAGCGGACCCGGACGCCGAGGGCGTGCATCTCGTCGCGTCGGCGCCGGATCACGTCCCGGTTGAAGCCCATGAGGAAGCGCACCTCGTCCGGGCTGCGCTTCCAGTTCTCGGTCGAGAAGGCGTAGGCCGACACCCACTTCACGCCGAGCTCGATCGCGCCCTCGACGCAGTCGAACAGCGCCGCCTCACCTGCCTCGTGGCCGGCAGTGCGTGGCAGGCCGCGGTCCTTGGCCCACCTGCCGTTGCCGTCCATCACGATCGCGACGTGCCGCGGCACCAGGTCGGCGGGGATCTCCGGGGGCTTGGCGCCGGAGACGTGCCGCGAGGGCGGAGTCGCCTTTGAGGAGGAACGGCGGCTCACGCGCGTTCCACCAGCGGCAGCGACCGCAGTCCGCGCTCGAGGTGCCACTGCAGGTGGGCGGCGACCAGCCCGCTCGCGTCCCGCCGGGTGCGGGCGTCACTGGCCTCGGCCGGTTCCCACTCCCCTGCCATCAGGTCGCTCATCAGCGCCAGCGCCAGTGGGTTCGGAGAGGCCGCCCCAGCGGGCCGGCAGGCCGCGCAGACCGTTCCGCCGGCAGGGACAGAGAAGGCCCGGTGCGGGCCTTCTGCTCCGCAGCGCGCGCAGTCGTGCAGCGCCGGCGCGTAGCCGGACACCGACATCGCACGCAGCAGGAAGGCGTCCAGGACCAGCGAGGGGTCGCGCTCGGTCAGCGCGCGCAGCGCGCCGATCACCAGCAGGAACAACCGCAGCGACGGCTCGCGCTCCTCCGCGGTCAGGCGCTCGGCGGTCTCCAGCACCGCCGTACCGGCTGTGTACTTGCCGTAGTCCCCCACCAGCAGCTCGCCGTAGGAGGTGATGCTGTCCGCCTGGGTGACGATGTCGAGGTTGCGCCCGCTGTAGAGCTGCAGGTCGACGTGGCTGAACGGCTCGACGGTCGCCCCGAACTTCGAGCGGGTACGACGGACGCCCTTCGCCACCGCCCGAACGCGACCGTTCTTCTTGGTCAGCAGGGTGATGATGCGGTCGGCCTCACCGAGCTTCTGGACGCGCAGGACCACGCCCTCATCCCGGTAGAGGCTCACGTGTCCACGCTAGTCCTCCAGCCTGCGTCCCGAGGGTTGCCGCGCATGGCAGGGTGTGACCTCTGATGAGCAGTCAGCAGGCCTACAGCGACCGGTTGGTGCACCGGTCTGTGCCCTGGACCGAGAAGCTGGTCCGGCGCCCCGGTCGGTGGGCCCTGCCGCCGACGCCGCCCGAGACCTGGCTGGGGCATCGTGCCTCGCCGGCGCTGGCGGTCGCCGCTGCCATCGCGGTGGCGGTGCCCGAGCTGATCCTGTTCCGCGGGGACGGCCCCGGACGGCTGGAGCTGGCGATCGCCTATGCCGTGGGTGGCCTGCTCGCCCTCGGGTGCGCGTTCCTGCTCGCGGTCCAGTCGTCGATCGGCCGGGACAACCGACTGGCGTGGGCCAGCGGCGGCTTCGGCCTCCTCTTGGCGCTCGACCTGGTCCGCTCCCTCACCGGCATCGGTTCCGACCTCGACCGCGGCCTGTCGCTGACCTGGCTGGTGGTGCTCCCCCTCGTGGTGCTGTCCGTCGCGCTGGTTCGCTGGACCGTGCTCATGCTGGTCGTTCCGCTGGTAGCCGTCGCTGCTCTCGGGGCCATCGCCGGCTGGCTGGACGTGCCGTCGAGTGCCGCCATCCCCGCTGTGGTGCTGGCTGTGGCTGCCGGGGTCTGGTGGCTGCGCCAGCCGGTGACGGTGGAGCGCGATGCCTGGGTCTGGCCGGCCGTGACCTGCCTGCTGATCCCGGCGGCAGCCCTCGCCCGCGTCCTCGACAGCTCGCCGCTGACCGGTGCCATGGTCGAGGACCTGGTCCTCGCCGTACCGACTGCCGGCCTGACGGTCGTCGGCTACGGCGGCTACCTGCGCCAGGCCCGTAGGTGGCGACGGCTGGAGCAGGAGGTCCGGTCGCTGCGGATCTCGGCCCTGCTGCCGGGGCTGTCCATCACCCCAGCCGACATCGCCGGCCTGCCTGCGGAGGCCGAGATGGCGCAGCTGATCGCCGACGTCGAGCCGCCTTTCCAGCACATTGGGATCCTAAGCTTAGAATTCCACGTGGACAAGTTG
>JADMIO010799927.1_pt1 | contig 73662 bp, 71 predicted proteins | sample 8958161 | NCBI WGS metagenome assembly JADMIO01 (sample SAMN16585339, study PRJNA669376) | soil metagenome | isolation source: Crop rotation soil | place: USA: Cullars Rotation, Alabama | collected 2011
GCGACAACTTGTCCACGTGGAATTCTAAGCTTAGGATCCCAATGTGCTGGAAAGAAAGTGTTCACACAGCAGTATTTCCACAAGATCATGGTACGCGAGCAGATGACACATCACCTGCAGAAGGGGCCCATCGCCGATATGATCCATAAAACCAAAAAGCGCAACCAGGAACTGGTGCGCCAACTGATACAGGAAGGACAGAAAAAAGGCGTTTTCAAAAAGAATATTGACATATCCCTGATGCTGGTAACGCTCTTCGGAACGGCCAACCAGCTGGTAACCACGCAGCACTATTACCGCGAGATCAATAGCCTGCAAGATATGCCCGATGAAGATTTCAAAAAGCACCTGAAGAAAAAACTAAGCCTCCATTTAAAAACATTATTCAAAGCAATCCTGACGTATGATGCATAATATAATAACCAAAACGATCGGCATACTGGCGATGAGCTTGTCCGTTTTCTCGGCCACAGCACAGGATACCCGCCAGCTTTCGCTCAGCGAAGCCGTAGACCTGGGCCTTAAGAACAGTAAACAGTTAAAACTCAGCCAGGCAAAGATCAGCGAAGCAACCGCTTCCCTGCGTGAAGCACGCGAACACATGCTGCCCGACGTAAGCATTTCGGGCTCGTACCTGCGTGTAAACAAACCCAATATTGACCTGAAACTCGGTGGCTCCGGCTCATCGGGCGGTACGGATACCAGCGGCTCCAAAGGCAGCAGCACACCGGATGTAAGCTCTGCTGCTTATGTACTGGCCAACGCTTCCCTGCCCCTCTTCTCCGGTTTCAAGATACAGGCAGGCATACAGTCAGCCAAATACCTGGCCAAAGCTGCTGAGCTGGATGCAGCATCAGACCGCGATGAAGTGATCCAGAACCTTATTGCCGCTTATGGTAACCTGTACAAGGCTCAGCGCGCGGTAGACCTCGTAAAAGAGAACCTGCGCCAGTCACAGCAAAGGGTAAAAGACTTTTCCAACCTGGAGCAGAATGGCGTGATGGCACGCAACGATCTGCTGAAAGCAGAGCTGCAGCAATCTAACATAGAACTGTCGCTGCTCGATGCAGAGAACAACGCCAAGATCTCCAACATTAATATGAACCTGATGCTGGGTCTGCCGGAACAGACCGTGCTGGAAACAGATTCTGCCAGCTTCGCTGCTACCTCCGATACCAAAACGATCGGCGATTGGGAAACAATGGCACTGCAGGGTCGTAACGATGCTGCTGCGCTCGACTATCGTGCAAAAGCTGCCAGCGCAGGTATCAAAGCTGCAAAAGGTGATTACTACCCTTCACTCGCCATCACCGGTGGTTATATAGCAGCAGACATCCCGAATGTACTGACGCTGACCAACGCAGTGAATGTAGGTGTAGGCGTGAAATACAGCCCTTCCAGCCTTTGGAAAACAGGCTCGAAAGTAGCACAGGCAAAAGCAAGACTGGCACAGGTAGAAGCTTCACAATCGATACTGACTGACAACATCCGCATACAGATCAACCAGGCCTACCAGAACTATCTCGTGAGTGTGAAAAAGATAGATGTATATGCAAAAGCAGTAGAGCAGGCCAACGAGAATTACAAGATCGTAAAGAACAAACATGAGAACAGCCTTGCCACCACTACCGACCTGCTGGATGCAGATGTGGCGCAGCTGCAGGCAAAACTGAACTACGCATTTGCCAAAGCCGATGCGGTGGTTGCTTACAACAAACTGCTGGAAACCGCAGGCATACTGCACAAAGACGGTAATCAGTAATTATTTAACCAACACAATCATCAATCTCCGATAAAAGTAATTATATGGAAGCTCAACAAACAAACGAAGTAAAATCTGTTAATCATACGCCTGCAATGGCTGCGCAGGAACCTGCGGAACCAAAGAAACGCAATAAGGTGTTTCCGATCGTACTGGCGCTGCTGGTACTGGGCGGCGGCTCATTTGGTGTTACCAAATATATTCACGCACAGCACCACGAAGAAACAGATGATGCACAGATCGAAGCCAACATCAGCCCGGTGATACCGCGCGTGGCTGGCTATGTAACTGAAGTAAAAGTAAAGGACAACCAGTATGTGAAGAAAGGCGATACGCTGGTGATACTGGACGACCGCGACCTGAAGATCAAGGTAGAACAGGCGGAAGCAGCCCTGCAGAACGCACAGAGCGGGCTGGGCTTTGCTGAAGCAACAACTACTGCCGCCAAAGTAGGTATCTCTACTGCCGAAGCAAATGTTGCTACTGCCAATGCACAGATCGACGCGGCACGTGTACGTGTATGGCGCGCCACACAGGACTTTAACCGCTATGCCAACCTGATCAAGGATCACTCTATTACACAGCAGCAATACGAGCAGGCGCAGGCAGAGAAAGAAACGGCAGAGCGCCAGCTGCAGGTACTGGTAGAACAGCGCAACGCAGCTGCACGCCAGACCAGCGCAGTATCTTCACAGAGCAATGCTACTTCTATGCAGGTAAATGTGGCCAATGCAACGATCAAGCAGCGCCAGGCCGACCTCGCCAATGCAGAGCTGAACCTGTCGTATACCATCATCACTGCCCCGGCCGACGGCAAACTGTCGAAAGTATCTGTACAGCCCGGCCAGTATGTACAGGCAGGCCAGAACCTGTTCAGCATCGTACTGAATGATGCAGTATGGGTGGTTGCCAACTTTAAAGAAACACAGCTGGACAAAATGAAAGTGGGCCAGAAAGTAATGGTGAGCGTGGATGCATTTGACGGACATGATTTTGAAGCAACGCTTACCTCATTTTCACCGGCTACAGGCGCACGTTTCGCCCTGCTGCCCCCGGACAATGCCAGCGGCAACTTCGTAAAAGTAGTACAGCGTGTACCCGTGAAGATCGAGTTCAAAAACAGTGGCGACGAAAGGATCAAACAACTGCGTCCCGGTATGAACGTGAATGTAGACGTGCACCTGGATTAAAAAAACTATTTCGGTACCTGCTGCCCGCAATGCCACCACCTCTGAGTCTCCGGATATTTATACAACAGGCGACACACAAGACCATTAGCGCGGATTTAGCAAGGCTTGCGGGCAGGGGGTAACCGGATTTTTGCTTAACAGCAATCCTCAGATCAACGGTGCCATCGCCACTGCTGTACGGACAGCGGCACAGACGATGACGCCCCAAAAATTAAAACATGCAACAGGAATCATTGGTTGAATACGGCGCAAAACGGGTGATCATCACGATCACAGCCATTATCTGCGCCCTGCTCGAGATCGTGGACACCACGATCGTAAACGTAGCGCTCAATGATATGAGGGGCAACCTGGGTGCAACGCTCAACGAGGTAGGATGGGTCATTACGGCCTATGCCATCGGTAATGTGATCATTGTACCTATGACCAGCTGGCTGTCGCAGCAATTCGGCCGCCGCAACTATTTTGCCGCATCTATCATCATATTTACAGTCTGTTCATTCCTCTGCGGTAATGCCTCCGGCATCTGGGAGCTGGTACTGTTCCGTTTCCTGCAGGGTGTGGGCGGCGGTGCGCTGCTGGTAACCTCGCAGACGATCATTACAGAAAGTTACCCGCCCGAAAAACGTGGTATGGCGCAGGCTATCTACGGCCTGGGGGTGATCATAGGCCCCACACTGGGCCCGCCGCTGGGTGGTTATATCGTAGACCATTTCGCATGGCCGTACATTTTTTACATCAACATACCGATCGGAACGATTGCCGTGTTGCTGACGCTGCAGTTTGTACGCAGCCCTGTGTATGGCGCTAAAAAAGCGATCAGCGAAGTCGACTGGCTGGGTATAGGTCTGCTGGCTGCTGCTGTAGGTTCGCTGCAATATGTGCTGGAACGCGGGCAGGAAGATGACTGGTTTGCCAGTCCTGTGATCACGACGCTTACGGTGATCACTGTGCTCAGCTTCTTCTTCTTCATATGGCGGGAGCTTACGTACAAGAACCCGATCGTGGAGCTGCGCGTGCTGAAGAACGGTAACCTGCGGGTGGGTACGATACTCTCCTTCATACTGGGCTTCGGGCTCTACGGCTCTACATTTATCATACCGTTATACACACAGTCTACGCTCGGCTGGACGGCGACCCAATCGGGCCTGCTGATGGTGCCCGCGGCATTGATGACGGCATTTATGATGCCACTAATCGGCCAGGCATTGCAACGCGGCGCAAAACAACAATACCTTGTAGCGATCGGTATGGTGATCTTCGCCATGTTCTGCTACTGGGGTTATACGATACTGACGCCGGACACCGGCAAGAGCAACTTCTTCTGGATGCTGATGCTGCGCGGTGTAGGTATGGGTATGCTGTTTATACCGATCACTACATTGTCACTCTCTACGCTGAAAGGCCAGCAGATAGGCCAGGGCGCTGCCTTTACCGGCATGATGCGCCAGCTGGGTGGTTCATTCGGTATAGCGCTGATCACTACGTTTATGGCACGCCAGCAAATGGTGCACCGCAGTGACCTGGTAAGTAATCTTTCAGCAAATAACGCCAGCGTACAACAACGTATACAAGGCATGACGGCAAACTTCATATCTAAGGGCATGACACCGGAAACCGCACTGGGCAGCGCATACAAGTCGCTCGACTTCTCGGTATCGAAACAGGCGGCAGTATTGTCTTATATGGATGTGTTCCTGTACCTGGGTGTAATGTTCCTGATATGTGCACCGTTCATATTGCTGGTGAGAAGTCAGAAGAAAGCAAAAGGTGAAAAACTGGATATGTCGGCGGCACACTAAGACCGCTAAAAGATAAAAAATGCAGATTGATGGAAAGGTTGGCCCCGTGTAAAGCGGGGCTTTTTTTGTGCCGTAACGTAAAAATAAAAAAGCCCCAATTACGGTATTGAGGCTTAGTTTGTACGCTGTAAAGGCTAGTGCCCACAGCGTCTCTGAGGTTTGGCACCGGCGCAAAGATAAGCATATTGCGGATTTCAGCGTAAGTATTTCAGATGGGAGATCCGGGATCGTGATGGTATACCAGCCTATATTTGCATAAATGTCCATTCATTCTCATGGAACTACCCTATTCCGGCCGTGCGGTCATCGAAGACAACTTTGGCACTGTGACCGTTACCATACGGCCGCCCAAACGGTGGCCAATGACCATTTTCATCTGTTTTTGGTTATGCGGCTGGCTCGTTGGACTGGTTGCAGCTTTCAATATGCTTTTGAACGCCGCCCACCCGTTTCTCGATCTGTTCATTCTGGCATGGCTTACCTTCTGGTGTATTGCCGGTATAAAGGCCATCGGGATGGTGGTTTGGCATATAGCCGGCAGGGAGATCATCACCGCCGGGCAAGGTATTCTACAGATAGAACGCAAAAATGCACTGTTCCAGTCGCCACGCACCTACGACCTTACATCAGTACAAAACATGCGTGTATTTGACGAACGTAACGATGGCTACTTCTTTTCCCGGCGCAGGAACACGAACCTCTTTCGGACTGACCAGGGTGGTGTTATACGTTTCGATTATGGATTAAAAGCTATAAAATTTGCCGCAGGCATCGACGAAGCAGAAGCATTTCATATCATAAACCTGCTGAAAGAAAAAGGGATACTCACACAGCACAACATACTCTCATCATGAGCATACAAAAGATACTGCAGGCTACCGCCCACCGTCCCTGGCCTTTGCCGAAAGGCAATTGGTCATGGTACCAGGAATGGAACCGGCTTGTCTTCATTCATTTCCGTATTGATGCATCCATTATTGCGCCATTATTGCCCAAAGGGCTGCAGGCCGATATTTTTGATGGCACAGCATGGGTATCGCTGGTGCCGTTTACCATGAACCGTATCCGTCCGCGTTTGTTGCCATCCTTTCCGCCGGTATCTGATTTCAGCGAAGTAAACCTGCGGACTTATGTTACAGACGGACAGAAAAGCGGCGTATATTTTTTCAGCATAGAAGCCGCCAACCTGTTGTCTGTACTGCTGGCAGGCAGTATCTCGGGTATGCCTTATGAACAGGCTCATGTGTGGCGTTCCTATGGCAACGATAATCCTTATACCGTACGTAATAAACGCAATGACACTGCCTTATCGCTTACTTACCGGCCGGGCAGCCCGCTCATGCACAAAACCCCGCAGGACCTTTGGCTTACAGAGCGTTATGCCGTATATCTCGATAAAAACGACAGGCTGTACCGTTATGAAGTGCATCATCTTCCCTGGCCGCTGTACACACCGGAGATACAGGAGCTGCAACTGAGTTACCGCATTGGACAACTGGTTGTTACAGAAAAAGATGTGGCAGGCGTACAATACTCGCCGGGCGTGCAGGTGCTGGCATGGCGGCGGGAAATGTTGTAGTTGCTGAAAGCTATGCAGCTCATGATAAGCGCATTAAATTTTGGCAATTAATTGTTAAGATAGCAGTAATTGTTGGTGCGCTGTTCATTAATAAGCGTAAAATATTATCTTTGCGCCGCAAAAAACAGGTTCTTTACGTTTATGATTAGTCGCAGAAATATCCGGGTCAAAGTGATGCAGACATTGTACACACTGGAAACAATGGAGCCCGGAGAACAGGAAGTGTCAAAAAGGATTGGATCAAATATTCTCAATGAAAAACTCGCGCGCTCACTCGATCTTTTCACCGTTTCTATCTTATACACTACACGTACAGCACAGTTTGCCGAAGCAGATGCAGCACAGCGCTCGTCCAAATACCTGCCTACTGCAGAAGACCTTACAGTAAACACCAAGATCGCCGGCAATGATTACCTGTGGCAGATATTGTCTAACCAGACTTTCACCGAAAAGATCAAAGAAGCCAAACTGGAACAGTATGTCGACGAGGAATGGATCAAAAAACTGTACCAGTCGCTTGTAAAGACCGATGAATACCAGGACTATATCGCCGACAATACCCGTACCCCGCAGTCGGAAAAAGCGATCATACAGTTTATCTGGGAAAAGCTGATACTGGTAAATGAAGGTCTGCAGGAATTTTTCTCTGAAGAGCTGCCTGCATGGGAAGATGATAAGGATATGACGATGATGCTGGTAGAGAATTTCTTTAAAAACAATACCAAGATCAATTTCCTGAACCTTATATCTGCTGAAAAAAGGGAATATGCGCACGATCTGCTGCATACCGTAGCCGATAAGAAGGATTACTGCATGGAACTGATACAGCCCAAGCTCATTAACTGGGATGCAGAGCGTGTGGCGCTGATAGACCTGCTGCTGCTGCGTATGGGCGTGTGTGAGCTGCTGTACTTCCCGACCATACCTACCAAAGTAACGATCAACGAGTATATCGAGATCGCGAAGATGTACAGCACACCACAGAGCGGCCAGTTCGTAAATGGTGTACTGGACAATATCCTGAAAGACCTGGAAAAAGAAAATAAGATACGCAAGCAGGAACGTACGCGTAAACCGTAACTTTGCAAACATATTCCGGAAAATGAAGCAATACCTGTTATTGATCGGCCTGGCAGCCCTTACAGCCTGTAACAGCCAGCAGAAAAATGATCCTGCAGACAAAGACGGACTGTCAACAGACCTGATACAGAACCCGTACAGTGCCAAAGGCACAGATACGGCCCTGATAAAAAAACTGGCTACTATTGATTTTGTAGACTCCGTGCATGATTTTGGTACCGTTCGCGAAGGGGAGATACTGCTGTATGATTTTCATTTTAAGAACGATGGGAAGTCGCCCCTGGTGATCGGCAGCGCTGCCGGCTCCTGTGGTTGCACTGTTGCAGATTACCCCCACGAACCCGTACAGCCCGGCCAGGAAGGCATTATGAAAGTAAGGTTCAATACCAGCGGCAAACCAGGCTACCAGGAAAAATCGGTTACGGTAAGTTCCAATGCCAGGCGCCCCATCAGGTTGCTGCTGATAAAGGCACAGGTAACGCCCGAAGCCGGTAACGAATAAAAACACTTAACTATTTTTCAATAATAATAACCAATCAAATGTTCGTAAATCTTCAGACTATCGTTTTGCAGGCAGCCGGTGGCAATCCAATGTTCTCCCTGCTGTTTATGGGTGGCATGATCGCCGTAATGTATTTTTTCATGATACGCCCACAGGCAAAACGCGCCAAAGAACAGAAAAAATTCGGTGAAACCATTGGTACAGGCGAGCAGATCGTAACTACTGCCGGTATCCACGGTACCATCAACCGTGTCAACGACAACGGTACACTGCAGCTGGAGATCAGCCGCGGTACGTTCATCACTATCGAGCGCTCTGCTGTTTCTATGGAAATGACCAATGCTTTCCGCAAGAAATCAGGCGCGGTGGTTGAAACTAAATAATTGTCTAAAAGCTATAACCCGGGATCATGCTTAAAGTAGGTATTACAGGCGGTATTGGTTCAGGAAAATCTACGGTATGCCAGGTGTTCCGCACACTTGGCATACCTGTTTTTTATGCGGACGAAGCTGCCAGGTGGCTGATGGAAAACGATGCAGCACTGGTAGCAGAGATAACAGCTTTGTTTGGCGCCGAAGCTTATGCGCACAAAACGCTGAACCGGCCTTATATTGCTGCTGTGGCTTTTCGCGAGCCGGAAAAACTGAAACAGCTCAACGCCATCACCCATCCCGCCACCATACAATATGCCCGCGACTGGATGGAACAGCAAACAACATCTTATGCCATAAAAGAAGCGGCGATCTTCTTCGAAAGCGGTAGTAACAAAGATGTAGACATCATGATAGGTGTATACGCACCCGCATCCCTGCGCATACAGCGCGCCATGCAACGCGACGGTGCCACACGCGAAAAGATAGAAGCGCGTATGGCCCAGCAAATGAACGAAGAAGAAAAGATGAAACTGTGCGATTTTGTGATCATCAACGACGAAACCGTTGCCGTTATCCCACAGGTGCTTTCCCTGCACCGGCAGTTGCTGGCGATGGCATCAATGTAATTACCCTGGTTACGCTCATTACTATAATTCCGTTCCTCCCTTCATCATATTTTTCAGCGACTTTTTATTTTCCGGGTCGGTCTCTGCATCGATCAGCTGCTGTACTTTCTTTTTGAGCAGATCGGTACGCTGCTGCATTTCTTTATCGTTCTTTTCGCGGTAGTACGTCTCCAGTTGCACCGGGTAAACACTCAGACCCAGGCGGTAACTTTTGATAGGCTCTGTGAGTGTAATATCCATGAGTACATCCAGCCCGCGGCGGAATGCATCTTCGTCTTTTACTTTTTCCAGGTAAGCAAACAGGCTTTGTGCAAGATTAAATTTCTTTGTGCCATACACTTTATGCCGCTCTTTTTCATACAGCGTTATATCTGCTGCATCACCCCGTTTTCCGATCAGTGTCCAGACAGCTTTTTTCAGGTCTGAGCGTGGTTTGGCTGCGAGCAACTGCTTTGATATAGCATAGGCGGTATCCTTATCCAGTGCATCCAGCGCTTCGAGTGCCGCACCGGCAACTGCGTAGGAACTGTCATGTACGGCTGTCAGCATTTCCTGTTTGCTGCCGCTCACCTTCCAGCTACCCAGCAGGTCGAAAGCCGCAGCCCGGGCCATATTATCTGCATCATTCATCGCGATGAGTGTCACCTGCTGGCGCCATTTATCCTGCAGCTTCGTGTCTTTCACACCTTTTATCAGGTCCAGCGTATGCTCGCGGATATAGGGTATATTATCTGTAAGCCCCTGCCCGATCAGGATGACCGATACACTGTCTGAAAGTTTTTTGTACACGCCCGACAACGCTTTCCTGCGCCCGATATAATCATCGGCATCGGCAGCATTATACTGTTGCAGGCACACTACAGGCGTTTTAGTCTCCTTCAGCTCGCCCGGCAGCACATGCTGTATATCGGGTATCACAACAGGCTTTACACCGCCCTGGTAAAGATAGGTAAACACTTCTTTTTTGCTACGTATATTCCAGTCGACGGTTTTCCTGTCCGGACCATAAGCCACGAGTGCTTTCAGCGGCAGAATATAAGGATTCGTGCTGTCGGCCTGCTTCTGTGCAACGGTCACAATGAGCTGCGACGATGCATCATCATAATCATAACTCACATCCAGCACCGGGTGCCCGGCACGCAGGTACCATTGATTGAAGAACCAGTTCCAGTCGTAGCCGGTAGCCTCTTCGGCAGCCAGCCGCCAGTTGGTCGCTTCAGCACTTTGTAAAGCATTTTTGGTAAGGTATAACTGCATCGACCTGCTGAAAGCAGCATCGCCCATCAGCGTGTGCAGATAGTGCAATACACGGCCGCCTTTTTCGTAAGATATCCTGTCAAACACATCTTCTTTGTCTGCATAGTGAAAACGCACCAGCGTAGGATCGTTGTAGCGCGCCGCCTGCAGATATTTGTTCAGATCTTCGTATGCAAGCCGGTCGGCAGAAGCCAATCCGTATTTATGTTTACGCCAGAGGTATTCGCCATAGTTGGCAAACGACTCGTTCACGGTTATGTTCGACCAGGATTCAGCCGTTACATAATCGCCGAACCACTGGTGGAACAGCTCATGCGATACCACGTCTTCATAATTCTTATCAGCTATTTCGCGTGCATCCTGGTTCATAAATTCGCCAAACAGGCTCGCCGTGGTATTTTCCATAGCGCCGGACACATAATCGCGCACCACCACCTGGTTATATTTATTCCAGGGATATTCCACACCGGTCACTTCAGAAAAATAACCGATCATCTCCGGCGTATTGTTGAACATTTTTTTCGCGTACGGTGCAAACTCCGGTTCTACATAATAGTTCACATCACGGCCTTTCCACTGGTCTTTTATAATGTTGAATTTGCCTATGGCAAACATCACCGCATATGCCTGTACCGGTTTGTCTATCTTCCATACATCGGTACGCATATTGCCTTTCTGCTCACTGCGGATCATAGCGCCGTTGCCCAGCGTCACATATTCGGCAGGTACGGTCAGCGATATCTGTGCCGTAAAACGCTCATTGGGCTTGTCTATCGTGGGCATCCAATGCGAGTTGGCCTCTGATTCGCCCTGCGTCCATATCTGTACCGGCTTGCCGGGAATACTTTCGTCGGTATTAATAAAATACAGCCCGCGGTCGTCGGTAATAGCTGCGCTGCCATTCTGCACTGTGTTATAAGGCATGGCCGTGTAGCCAAGGTATAACTGTATCGTATCTGATGCTTTGTAGGTTTTGTCCAGCTTTATCAGCAGGCGGTCATTCTCATGAGTAAAAGACAAAGGTTTCAGGGCGCCTGTACCTGCCAGTGCCACGGTGTCTACCTTCATGCTTTTGGCATCGAGCGCCAGTGTATCCGTTTCGTAGAAATAAGGATGCAGTGTGATGTATTCCGCTCCCCTGGCTGTTTTCCCTTTCCAGTCGAACGACAGCGCCACTTTCGTATCTGTAATATCCCAGTAACGTGTGGCTGCGGCACGGTAAATATCGCGTGGGTTGTTTTTGGCGCTTACCGTAAGCGTGTCCATCACTATTTCTTTGACAACCGTTTTTCGTGAAGGGCCGCAGGAAAAAAGGACAAGACTGCTGCAGGCTATTATAAAAGGCTGGTAATACTTCATATAAAACATTAAAGCCGCGTTTGCCGGCGGCAAAAAACAAAACTTTCAGCATGCAATGTATGATTTAACCGTCAATCTCTTATCCCCTATACCGGGTTAGATACACCACCTTATTTTACATATTGTTTACACATATATTTCTCACAGGCTGTTTTTATTATTTATAGATGCGATACGCCTGTAAATGATTATTTTTGCTGCGCTCATTTAAAAAATACACAACGCCCGATATGTTGCAGTTAAGCGTCAACAGCCGCAATACTTTCTCTGCAGGACCTGAGAACGATACCTGGATGATCAACGGTATGCCTGCCGACCTCGATATACAACAACAACCCAACGGGCTGATCAGTATATTGTACAACGGCAAAAGCTTTACCGCAATGGTGGAAAAAGTAGATCTGAAGAACAAAGAGCTGGGACTGCGTATAGACGGGCAATTGTATACAGTGGCGATCAAAGAACCGATAGACCAGTTGCTGAGCAGCATGGGTATGGACCTGAAAGCGATGCAGAAGGCCGAGCCGGTAAAAGCGCCTATGCCCGGCATGATCCTGAAAGTGCTCGTAGAGCCCGGACAGCAGATCAATAAAGGCGACGGCCTGCTGATACTGGAAGCGATGAAGATGGAAAACGTATTGAAAGCGGCGGCCAGTGCAACGGTAAAAGCGATAAAAGTGACCGAACGTACTGCTGTGGAAAAAGGCGCCGTACTGATAGAGCTCGAATAACAAACCTACCGAAAGAAGAGCATGCGCTATATTTCACTCATTTTATTTTTATTAGGTACAGTCATCGCCGCGCAGGCGCAGACCTATTCCTACGTATACATACAGGGCGATAAGCAGACACCTTTCTACGTAAAACTGGAAGGCGATATGCTGCCCCGTTACGGGAAAAACTACTGCATCATTCCCAGGCTGGAAGCCGGCGTGATCAATATCGATATCCTGTTTCAGCAGAATGCCTACCCCGCACAGCATTTTGTGATCAAAGTGCCGGAGAATGGCTCCCGCGGTTTCTACCTTACACTGAAGAACAACGAATTTTCGCTCTACGACCTGCAGCAACAGTTTTACCTGCATGCCGGAAATACTGCCGAAGACGATCACGCACCGGACAACAACACAGCCGGAGTATCGCCGGCGACCACCCCTGTAGCCGTACCTGTGCAATCACCGGTGAGAACGGAAAACAAACCTGCAGAGCAGCCGGTGACCACACCTGTTGATACGCCCAAAGCGATACCGCAGCCCGCAAAATCTGAACCAGCCGTTCCGGGTCAACCAAAATTCATAGAAGATATCCAGCTCGATAACGATCATACAGTAAAGCCGGTTGCCAGGCCCGACAACACGGCAAAAGCGCCGGATACAACCATTGTTCCTGTAAAGACAGAACCGGAAACTATAGTAAGCGATACAACAAAAGCGGTCCCGAACAGCGATTGTCCGCAGCCTGTAGCCGATGAGCAGTTTGAGCTTATCTATAAAAAAGCATTGCAGGAAAACGAGGAAGAAAGCAGGCTCAGTTATTTAAACGGACAACTGGACAATTGCTACTCTACGGCACAGGCCGGCATACTGGCAAAATCTATGGACACAGACGCCGCACGATATACATTCCTGAAAAAAGTATACCCGCGCGTTACCGACCAGTCGAAATTCGTAACCCTGCAGGAGCTGATGGCTACAGATGTATGGCGCAGGCAATTTATGGAGATCGTAAATCATTAATCGTATGAAGAAAACCATCGTAGCTATACTATCCGTAATTTTTTTACTGACTGCCTGTAAACCGGGTAAAGAAAAAATGCTGACCGGCAAATGGCAGGCCGTAGCGCTGGACAATCCCGAGGTAACACAGCAACTGGAAGAGAGCCAACGCGTGATGGACACGATCGGTTCTCATACTACACCGGAAATGAATGAAAAGCTGTATGGCAAACGTAATGCAGATACGCTGCGCGCTATGATCCGCGCGCAGATAGACGAAGCCCGTATGATGCAGCAATATTTCCTGGATCATACCATCTTTGAGTTTCGGAAAGATAAAGTAGCAGTGCTGGTATTTGGCGGCGAGCCAGATTCTGCCAGCTGGTATTTTGATGAAGACGGTACACTGGTGCTGGACGATATGAAGCTGAAAGGTACAGGTGATAAAACCAAAATGGAGGTCGTATCGCTGACAGACAGCAGTTTGCAGCTGCGCTATACGGAGAACGGCTCTACAAGTGTAGCCAGTTTTCGTGCTGTAAAATAGAAAGCTGTTTGCTATCTTTACGCGCTCTTTTTAGCTGATGGTTGCCTGTTGCTGGTTAATAGCATTATTCTAATACTAATACATCAACTACCGGTCATCAGCAGACAACTAATAACCAACAACTAACAACCAATAAAAATATGCGTACAATCCCTTTCCGCCAGGCACTCCGCGAAGCAATGGAAGAAGAAATGCGCCGCGATCCGCGCGTATTCCTGATGGGTGAAGAAGTAGCACAATATAACGGCGCCTACAAAGTGAGCCAGGGTATGCTCGACGAATTCGGTGCGAAACGCATTATCGATACGCCGATCGCAGAACTGGGGTTTGCTGCCATAGGTGTTGGCGCAGCTTCCAACGGTACACGGCCTATCATCGAGTTCATGACCTGGAACTTTGCCGTACTGGCGCTGGATCAGATCCTGAACCACGCTGCCAAGATGCTTTCTATGAGCGGCGGCCAGTTCGGTTGCCCCATCGTGTTCCGCGGTCCCAACGCCTCTGCAGGTCAGCTGGGCGCACAGCACTCACAGGCATTTGAAAGCTGGTATGCCAACATTCCCGGCCTTAAAGTGATCTCCGTTTCCAATCCATACGATGCCAAAGGCCTGCTCAAAGCGGCTATCCGAGATGAGAACCCCGTAGTGTTCATGGAAAGCGAAGTGATGTATGGTGATATGGGCGAAGTACCCGAAGAAGAATACATCATCCCCATCGGCAAGGCAGATATAAAACGTGCCGGTACGGACGTAACGATCGTTTCCTATAATAAAATGATGAAAGTAGCACTGGGTGCTGCAGAAGAGCTGGCCAAAGAAAACATCAGCGCCGAGGTGATAGACCTGCGCACGATACGCCCGCTCGACTGGGAAACTATTGTGAACTCAGTAAAGAAAACAAACCGCCTGGTGATCGTGGAAGAACAGTGGCCGTTTGGCTCCGTATCTTCAGAGATCAGCTACCGTGTACAGAAAGAAGCATTCGACTATCTCGATGCACCTATCCGCCGCATTACCGCTGCCGATACCAACATACACTACGCTCCCAACCTCGTAGCCGCTGCTCTGCCTAACGTGGCCCGCACGGTGAAGCTCGTGAAGGAAGTAATGTATATGGCGAAATAAGATACCTGAAACATTTAATTGATAAAAAGATACAGGCCGGCTGCTACAGCTGGCTTTTTTATTGTCCAGTGCATCCCTGCACCCTGCCCTGCCGGGCTGTAAAGGATCGTTGCTCACAACAGGTAACACAGAATTTCACAATTGCAAAAAACTTCTTCCTGCATATTGTTGTTACTTTGACATCAGGAGCAAATTTTTCAACCGGAAAACAAAAAAGCAGTAATGCTACAGACCACAGCTGTGATCATAGGCGCCGGCCCTGCGGGTGCGGCTACATCCATATTCCTGACCAAAGCAGGTATACCGCATATCATCCTGGAAAAAGAGACCTTTCCACGCGATAAGGTTTGCGGCGACGGCTGCAGTGGTAAATCGGTTTTTGTGCTGCGTAAAGCAGATCCTGCCTGGCTCGACGAATTGCTCATTGGCCCTGCTGCATTTACCTCCAGTTACGGTATCAGTTTTTTTGCTCCCAATGCAAACAGGATGGATGTGCCGATGGGACCCGGTTATCGTCCCGGCGAGAAAGCCCCCGGCTTTACCGCTCCCCGCCTTCATTTTGACAATTTTTTATTCGGAAAACTACCCTCGCCTTATGCAACCATTTACCAGGACGTTGCCGTACAGCAAATAACCAGGCTGGCGAACGGCGAGATGCAGGTAACGGCTATGCATGAAGGAAAACAACTGGAAATAAATGCAAAGCTGGTGGTAGGTGCAGACGGTGATAAAGGTATTGTGCGTAAGACATTGCTACAGGAACATACATCGCCCAAAACGCATGCTGTGGGCCTGCGCGCATACTATGAAGGGGTGACGGACATGCACGGGGAGAATTTCCTGGAACTGCACTTCATGCCCGAAATGCTGCCGGGGTATTTCTGGATATTTCCGCTGCCCAACGGGCAAATGAATGTAGGCATCGGTATTCCGGCAGATGTGGTGCGCCACAAAAAGCTCAACATCCGCCAGATGATGCTTGATGTAATAGAAAACAATCCCAATATCCGGCAACGGTTTGCCAATGCAAAACTGCAGGGCAAGATACAGGGCTGGGGGCTGCCGATGGCTACGGAAAAGCTGCCGGTTTCAGGCGCGGGCTTCCTGCTTACCGGCGATGCTGCATCGCTCATAGACCCGTTTACCGGCGAAGGTATCGGCAATGCGCTCTATAGCGGCATGCTGGCAGCAGAAGCGATCCAAAAAGCAGTTACAGCCGATGATTATTCGGCTGAATTTATACGCCAGGCATACGACAACGAGCTGTACCGTCGTGTGTGGGATGAGTTACGCATCAGTACGGTACTGCAGCGGCTGTGCCGGTATCCATGGCTGTTTAACTTCGTGGTAAATAAAGCCCGGAAAAGCCCGTCGCTGCAACAGACCATCAGCGGCATGTTTGCCAATCTCGACCTCCGCGACCAATTGCGGAAACCATCGTTCTACCTGAAGATATTAATGAACAAATAGGAATCCATTATTTGTGGCCCGGCTTTAAATGCCGGAACTTTATGATCACGTTATGGCCAGGAAAAGTGCAGGTATTTTGCTTTACCGGATGGTAAACGGTTATCCCGAGGTGCTGCTCGTGCATCCCGGCGGACCATTTTACGCAAAGAAAGATGCAGGTGTATGGTCGGTACCCAAAGGAGAATTTGAACCGGTACGCCGGAAGCAGCCGCGTTGCGGGAGTTTCACGAAGAAACAGGCATTCAGCTAAGCGAACCGCTCACCTACCTCACTGAGATAAAAATGAAAAGTGGCAAGCTGGTATATTGTTTTGTGCAGGAAGGCAACCCGGATATTACACAGCTGGTGAGCAATCTGTTTGAAATGGAATGGCCGCCACGATCGGGCAAGATGCAGTCTTTTCCTGAAGCGGATAAAGGCGAATGGTTGGGTATTGCAGCGGCAAGAGAAAAAATATTGCCGGCACAATTACCGTTCATTGATGCGCTGGTAGAAATGCTGGGATAAAATAAGTTTCGCCCCTACGGGGCGATGTCGTGATCCGTATATAATATTACAAATGTTTTGTCCCTGCGGGACAATGTTTTTTAGCGAATGTTTAATTATGTGTGGCCAATTTGCAGCGTCACAGGTTCATGCAATTATATATCTACGAAGGCATTGCAGCTTTGTACCCAGTTTTAAATAGAATCGAATTGTATGCGCACCAGGTCTTTTTTATTGTGGATAAAGAACCTGCGGCCTATGAATGCATAAATACCACCCAATATGATAAAGCCCACGATAGACGGTATCACTGCCAGCAGCAGGACAACAGGCGCTGTGAACAGGTAAATAAAGGCCCAGGAGGCTTTTTGTAAACGGGAAGCTTTTTGAGAACTGATGATCTCGATGAACACAAGTATGAAAAATATACCGGCCAATACCTTACCGGGTACCATTAAAGCTGCACCGCCTACCCAGTGCTGTATACGGAAGAAGGAGCCGATAAGCAACACAAAAATGCAGGCGTAATAAATAGCGGGCAGGATACGGGGTTTCATAGTATGGTTGTTTAAGTGGTTATTCTTCCAGCATCGGCTTGCCGCTCAGCAGGTAAATGACTGCCATGCGTATGGCTACGCCGTTCTCTACCTGGTCGAGGATGATGGATTGTTTGCTGTCGGCCGCATCGGAGTTCAGTTCCACACCACGGTTTATGGGGCCGGGGTGCATGATCACGATCTCTTTTTCGAGGCTGTCGAGCATGCTTTTATTTACACCGTAATATAAGGCATATTCGCGCAGTGTACTGAACAGCGGCTTGTGCTGGCGCTCCAGCTGTATGCGCAGCACATTGGCCACATCGCACCATTGCAGCGCTTTTTTTACATCATACTCCACTTTCACACCCAGTGCTTCAATATGTTTGGGTATCAGCGTAGGCGGACCTGAAACGACCACTTCGGCGCCCAGCTTCTGCAGGCAGTAAATATTGCTCAGGGCCACACGCGAGTGCATGATATCGCCCAATATGGCCACTCTTTTTCCTTTTACCTCACCCAGCCGCTCACGGATAGAATAGGCGTCGAGCAGGGCCTGTGTAGGGTGCTCGTTGATACCGTCGCCGGCGTTCACGATACTGGCGTCGATATGATTGGCGAGGAACCAGGGCGCACCGCTCGCCGAGTGACGCATCACAACCATATCCACTTTCATGGCCAGGATATTATTGACCGTATCGATCAGCGTTTCGCCTTTAGACACCGAAGAGCCGGAAGCGGAAAAATTGATCACATCGGCGCTGAGCCTTTTTTCGGCCAGCTCGAAAGATATGCGGGTACGTGTAGAATTCTCGAAGAAAATATTGGCAATGGTCGTGTCGCGCAGCGTAGGCACCTTTTTGATGGGACGCTGTAATACCTGTTTAAAATTATCGGCTGTCTGGAAAATGCGTTCAATATCCTGTGTTTGCAGTTCCTTTATACCCAACAGATGTTTAACAGATAGCGACATACTCTTTTTTATTTGATGTGCCAACCAGCCGACCGGCCAATTAGCTGATTATTTTATTTTAGAAAGGGATCATACATGTTGCTCATTCATTCATCAGCACATTATCATTAGCTAATCATCACATCATCACATTAGCTAATCATCACATCAGCTAATCAATCAGCACCACTTCGTCTTTCCCGTCATTTTCCTGCCAGAACACCTTTACTTTCTGCGTGATGATCGTATCTACCACCCTGCCCACATAATCGGGCTGTACGGGCAGCTCACGGCTGTAATGGCGGTCTATCAGTACCAGCAGCTCCACGTTCTTCGGTCTGCCAAAATCCAGCAGTGCATCCATGGCAGCGCGTATGGTGCGGCCGGTATGCAGCACATCATCGATCAGTATCACCGACCTGCCTTCTATGCTGAAGCTGATATCCGTATCACTGGGCACCTGCAGGCTGCCTCCCTGGTGCACATCGTCGCGGTAAAACGTGATGTCGAGCCGGCCATAGTCTATCTGTTTCGTACCGCTGATGCCTTTGAGCAGGGAAACGATACGGTCAGACAGCCATATGCCGCGTGGTTGCAGTCCTATAATAGCTGTTTGCTGAAAGTCGGTGTGATTTTCAACCAGTTGATGCGCCAACCGCTGCAGCGTGATATTCAGTTGATTTTGGTCCAGCAGGGTCTTCAAAACTGTTCGGGATTTGGGCAAAAATAAACAGACGCGCTTACTTTTTCGAATATGCATCGGAAAAATGTTTGCCGCTTCATTTTTGAATAACGGGAATATCCTACTTTCGCCCGACTGAAAGAGCGTGTATATGCCTGTTACTACCAATCCGAAAGAAAGAGTGAGCCGTTTTTTTGAATCGTACAGCCATGCGCTGGAAAATTTTGACAGTAAGCTGATGACCATGCATTTCATGCTGCCTGCCACGATGATCTCCGATGATAATACCACTGTATTTACCGAAGCCAGCGTATTGGAAGGCATGTTCAACCAGGCCATCGGTTTTTATAAGCAAAACGGCATCCTGCATGCGCGCCCGGAGGTATGGAGTAAGCATGCAGTCACGGAGCGGATCATGAAAGTAAAGGTGAACTGGCAGTATTTCGATGCGCAAAACAAGCCTTTGTACAATTGCGACGACCATTATATACTCAGGCTCGACAAACACGATGAATGGAAGATCCAGGTGCTGATATCGGTGAATGAAAAGCAGCACATGGAAGAGTGGATGGCGAAAAAACAATTAGGGTAATTATTGTAATGTGGATAGTGTGAGTAGTTGGTGAACGATAAATAAAGAAAAAAGCAGGCTTTCATTGTGAAAGCCTGCTTTTTTTATATCTCCGTATCCGGAATTAGTTGGTATAAGTCTTTACCAGCTTCAGGAAGCGCTGGTAATAAATAATGTTCGTATTCTGTGAGATAACGATCAGCTGGCCTTCTTTATATTTTTCCACTTCGCCACAGCACAGCGTAATGTTGGATGTATCATCCTGCGCACAATACACACCGGGTTTCTGGGGTACGCAATAGTTATGTACCGTCCATTCTTCGTACTTGTTGCGGTTGTCTTCTTTATTGCAGGCGGTCATACCACAAGCTGCAGCAACGATGGAAACATAAACGGTTTTGAGTAAATAACGCTTCATGCTATCTGTAATTTTGCTTTTTATTTTTTAGGTCAGCCCGCCAATGAAACGAGCTGACCCACTAATATATCAAATATCTTTTGGAAATCCAATGCCGCAGGCAGTTTTTAGGAATTGGTGATCAGGAATTTGGGATAAAAGCAGCACTGGCATTTAAAACTGCTACACATACAAATTCCAATAACGAATATCTAAATCCTAAATTTTAAATCCAGACCCAAAATCCGAATTCCGAAATCCCTGCTATTCTTTATAAAAAAACCACTTTGCCAGCTCTTTATAGCTTGCTTTTTTACCGTACATGAGTATGCCTACGCGATAGATACGCGATGCAACCCAGGTCACGAACAAAAAGCCGATGATCATAAGCCCCATAGACAGGGCCAGCTGCCAGCCCGGCACACCAAACGGTATGCGGATCATCATGGCTATAGGCGAGGTGAACGGTATTATCGACAGCCAGAATGAAAGGGAACTGTCGGGGTTATTCACCACAAAATTCATCGACAGGATGAATGTAAAGATGAGCGGCAATGTGATAGGCAACATAAACTGCTGCGTCTCCGTCTCGTTGTCGACCGCCGAACCCACAGCCGCAAATATGGCGCTGTAGAGGAAGTAGCCAAACAGGAAGTAGAACAGGAAAGTACCGGCCGTGTACAGCACCGGCACATCGCCCAGCTGCTGCATGATCTTTGCCCCCATATTGCCGCCGCCCTGCTGTACTGCCGCGGCATTTACACCTGCGTGCTGTTGTACAGACGCCACCTGTTCCGTCTTCAGTTTCGTTTTGCCTTTGCTCATTATATAAGTACCCGCGCCGCCGGCCAGCGCTATAGATACGATGATCCACAGCAGGAACTGGGTGAGGCCTACCAGCCCTATGCCTACTATCTTGCCGATCATCAGCTGGAAAGGTTTTACAGAAGAGATCACCACTTCTATGATGCGGCTTGTTTTCTCCTCGATAACGCCGCGCATGACCTGTGTGCCGTATATGAACAGCGACATGTAGATCATCAGCGCGCAAACCAGCCCTATGCCATAGGCGATCATGGTACCGGCGTCTTTCTCGCCTTCGGCCGTGATCTGTTTCTCCGCCACACTCACCTGCACGTCTTTCACCCTGGCCAGTACAGCAGTATCAATGCCTGCACTGATCATCCTGCGCGATCTTACAACGTCTGAAAGCTGGCTTTCGATCTCTCCTACCGTTCCTGCAGGTGGTTTCTTGGCGCTTAACAATTCCACATTCTCTGCATTGGCAGGTATGTGCAGCAGGTATTGATTATCTTCTTCCGATTTTGATAAATGCTCTTTTGCCTGCGTATACGTTTCCTTGCTGTAGCTGAATTGTATACCGGCGCGATTCTTCAGCTTACCGGCAAACATACCGCTCTCATCTGCCACGATCACGTTCTTCTTATCGCCGATCTCGTCGCTGTTGACAATCAGGTAACCGATCAGTCCATACATGCCGATAAACAGCAGCGGCACCAGGAAGGTCATCAGGATGAAAGATTTTTTCTTAACCCTGCTCAGGTATTCCCTTTTTATGATCAATAATATCTTGTTCATCGCCCGGCCTATTTGATTTGGTTTACTTTTTCGATAAATATCTCGTTCATGGAAGGTATCACTTCCCGCAGCCCGTTGATATGCGCCTGCGGCATGATGAACCGCAGCACATCATTCACATCTGCACCTTCGTTTATTTTCAGTTTCAGCTCTTTGGTCTCGTGCAGCTCTTTTTCTTCCACAACGGAAAACGGAGCAGCATCAAGCATCAACGCCTTGTCTGCAGCGTATTCCAGCAGGTAGGTATTGTTGCGGTAGCTTTTTTTGATATCCCGCACCGGGCCGTCCAGTATCTTATGCGATTTGTGAATAAGCGCAATGGAATCACACAGTTCCTCCACCGATTCCATACGGTGCGTGGAGAAGATGATCGTAGCGCCTTTGCGATTCAGCTCCAGTATCTCGTTCTTGATCACTTCTGCATTCACAGGGTCGAAGCCGGAGAACGGCTCGTCGAGGATCAGCAGATCGGGCTCATGCAATACCGTGGCCACGAACTGTGCTTTCTGCTGCATGCCTTTGGACAGCTCTTCTGTTTTTTTATCCCACCAGCTTTCTATCTCCAGTTTTTTGAACCAGTAACGGATGCGTTTTTGCGCCTCTGCGTTGCTAAGACCCTTGAGCCGCGCCAGGTACATGATCTGCTCGCCGATAGGCATTTTCTTATACAGGCCGCGTTCTTCCGGCAGGTACCCGATACGCTCTATATGCGACTGGTTCAGCTTTTCGCCGTTAAAAAGTACTTCGCCCGAATCGGGTGCGGTGATCTGGTTGATAATGCGGATCAGTGATGTCTTTCCGGCGCCGTTAGGTCCAAGCAAGCCAAAAATCTGTCCTTTTTGTATTTCCATACTTACATCGTCCAGCGCGCGGTGTGCGGCATACTGTTTCACGATGTTGCGAATGCTCAACATAGATAGAGATGAATAAGAGGCCGAATATAGAGGAGATTTCTGAATTCCAGTGCGTGGAAGGCAGGTAGCGTGAAAAGTTATTGGGAATTTGGAGTCAGGGATTAGTACATATCAGACAAAGTTGAAGTATACCCCGGGAAGATAATGAGCGTTGTACCCAACAACCAATTCCCGATACCTGATTACAAATTCTGCAAAAAAGAAAAACGGTGTAAGTGTTCCTCATGGTTCCAGGGTTGTGGCATGAGACTTTTACACCGTTTCTCAAAGGACGCTTTCGCCTGATTTTAGCATTTTTCAGAGGGAGGAGCTCCTTGCTTTCGTTCAACCGGGGGTAATCGTGCTTTCGTATGGTTGGTTAAGGGGCATCACAAAATGATTGCCTTATGTGACACAAATATCCGCCAGGCACGGATATATATATCTAGTAATAATACCTTTTTTACAGGAAAAATTGACGTTGGCGCTTACCGTAAAAATACGTGTACCGACAGGGGAAAATATATTGCAGAAAAATGTATTTCGGAATTCCGGAAAGAACAGAGGAACAATAAAATATTGGATAACAATTATTAGCGAACAACGATCACTTCGCCTTTCTTAAAAATATGTGCTCCATCGATACAACTGATCTCAGCCTGGTAGAAATAACTGCCCATTTCTACGGGTACCCCGCCATAGGTGCCATCCCACCACTGATCGCCAAATTCCTGGAAAATAAGCTGTCCCCAGCGGTTAAAGATGCGTAACTGCTCGATCCGGTAGCCATAGCCCATTGACAGGCGAAACACATCGTTTTTGCCATCGCCGTTGGGTGTAAATACATCAGGAATGAAAATGATGCCGTCGCAGCAGTGTTTTACCTCAACAGTAACCGGTGTACGGTCACTTTCACAGCCGTTTACAGTTTGTGATACGTAAAACTGGAAACTGCCTGTGGTGGCTGTATTCACAACCGGTGCTGCTGCATTTCCGCTTCCGCCGGATGCTGTCGTATACCAGAGCAGGTTGCTGCCCTCTGCGGTAGCAGGCGGTGCGGGTTTATGCTCGCAAAATATCTGTGGCGAGCTGGCAACCGGCGCTTGGGGTGCATTTACATTGATGGTTACTGAAGCTTTTGCCGTGCATTTACTGCTGTCTACGGTTACCACAACGGTATAACTGCCGCTGTTGGTTTTCACCGCATCGGGTATGAACGGATTTTGTGTGTTGCTGTTAAATCCGTTCGGACCGGTCCACTGGAAGGTATAACCCGGGTACACAGGTATGGGCGTGGCAGTAAGCTGTACCGGTGCATGCAGGCATATTTCAGCGTCAGGTCCGGCGGCTGTGACCTGTGGCAGCGGGTTCACTTTTACATACAGGCTGCGTGTGATGGGCGCACAACCTGTGCCCGGCCATGTTGCCGTAAGTGTATACAAAGTATTATTTACCGGGTTGGCCAATGGCTGCTTTGCCTGGCTGTTGCCAACTGCCGAAGCAGGTGTCCAGGTATACTTAAGACTGTCGCTGCCGGCTACGCGAATGGTAAACTGATCGCCGGAGCATATAGCCGTATCGGGCGTAAGAATTTTTGTATACAGCGTATCGTACAACAACAGCGTTGCACTGTCTACATATGGATTGGTGCCGCAGACATAGGGCGATTTGATACGCAGCAAAACTGTTTTATTGCCATTCAACGCAGTAGGCAGGCCATGTATCGTTACAAGGGCCACTGTGTCATTGGCCGGTATCACCACACTATCGGCGATGAGTGTATAGTCCACGCCATTCACAGCCGTTCCACCAATTGTATATTTTACCGTTTGCGGTGTAGGCTTAGTCTGCGATCTTCTTACACGAAACGTACCGGGCGTACAGCCTTTCACGATATAAGGCACTCCTGCGAAACCAATACCTGCACCTGTGGCACGCACTTTAAAATTAGTGGCCTGTAAGCTGCCTGCTTTCAGGAACACACCGGAGTCGTACGTCGCATTGCCTGCGTCGGCGATCACTATTTTAAGATGATAGGTGCTGCAGGGCGTTACACCGCGTATCGCCTGCAATACGGTCGTCATACCACGATGTGTGATCGTGGTGCCATTGCCGTTGTCTACATAATAAGCGGTAAACGGTGAGCCAGGGCCCATGGCATTACAGGCAGCAAGCGTATTACCCGGACCCGGGGTGCCGCTGTTAATACTGTTGATCGTTACCGGGATATTGGTACCGGGTACCAGCGCTATGTTTTGCGGAGTAGCAATACCCGGCCCGGAAATGAAGAAAGCAAATGCATCGTTGTACTGCCCGCAGGTGGCGCTGGTATATTCTTCAGAGCTGAACACGTAGCTGAAAGAAAGTGTGTCGCCACCGGGTATCACATCAAATTCAAGTGCACAGGCATCGTGTGTGCTCTGCCCGGCAAGCGTATTGAGCTGCGGATCGCCGGGAGAACCATTGTTGGTGCTGGCAAAATTGCCTGCAAGACCATTTACACCATAATAAAAAGACTGTGTTTCGGCACGGCCGGTGGTTAATATGATGCCGCTGTCGAGCCCCAGGTTGCTGACGCCTGCGGAAAATGTACCGTATGCATCTGTCGGGCAGTTGAGCGTCGGGTTCAGTACCGTTACGCCCTGCCCTGCCAGCATCTGCGCCATTGCCTGTGCGCTGGGGTTGCTTGAAACGGCTACCTGCGCTGTACTGCGCATACTACATAGCAGGACAAATAATATTATAACACTATATCTGCGGCTCATCGGGCTGCAAATTTACGAAGACTTAATGCATAAAACTTTTTGGTAACACGGATTTCACAAAAGCTTCATTTCGCCCAGGCAAACAGGCTGTTTATCGCGCCACTTCGATCTTTACCTTCTTACCTTTTATCTTCTCTTCTTTGATAAGATGCAATGTGTGTGTGGCTTTCACTTTACGTATGGCTACGAACGAAGAAAAATCTTTTACCTCGATAAGGCCGATATCTTCTTTTTTCAGTTCGCCTTTCTGTGCCAGGAAGCCCACGATATCCACCTTGTTGACCTTATCCTTCTTGCCTGCGGCGATGAACAATGTGATCCATTTGGGCTTTTCCGGGATAACCGCCTGCTCCGGCAACTCTATATCCGTTACTTCTTCTGTGATGTAGGCCGGTACCTTTTCTTCCTGCGAAAGCACCAGGATGGCGGTGCCGCTCGCGTCCATACGTGCTGTACGGCCATTGCGGTGGGTGAAGATATCTTCGGTATGCGGCAGGTGATAATGAATGATATAGCGGATGTTGGGAATATCCAGTCCACGCGCTGCAATATCTGTGGTTACCAGTACGTTGGAGCTGCCATTGCGAAATTTGCATAAAGCACTGTCGCGCTCGCGCTGTTCCATAGCACCATGGTAGAATACATTGAGAATGCCTTTCTCCGCGAGTAGGTTGCTGGTGCGCTCTACTGCCTCACGGTGGTTGCAAAATACAATAGCAGAGCGGTTGCCCAGGTAACATATCAGGCGGAACAATGTGTCGATCTTATCCCTGTCGGGCGAATGAACGGCCTGTATCGCCAGCCCTGCAGATTCTTCGTTCACCATGGACAGGTAATCGAGCCTTACCGGTTCCTTCAGCCCGATATAATCCGGTATCACCACGGCTTCGGTGGCAGAAGTGAGTATCCGGCGGTTAACGGACGGCAAAGAATCGATAATGAAAGAAACCTCGTCTACAAAGCCCAGTTCCAGCGATTTATCAAACTCATCGAGGATCAGTGTTTCAATAGATTGTGTGGTAATATTGCCGCGACGTATATGGTCTGCGAGACGGCCGGGTGTACCGATGATAAGCGCCGGGGGCTGCAAAAGATTGTTTTCCTCGGTCTCACGCAGGTGACCACCGTAGCAGCAGGTCACCTTAAAGCCGGTTTTCATAGACTTGAACACCTGCTCTATCTGCAAAGCCAGCTCGCGTGATGGCACGATGATCAGTGCCTGTGTTTCTTTATTGTCGGTCTTAAGCAAAGGCAGCAGCGGCAGTAGGAAAGCCAGCGTTTTACCGGAGCCTGTGGCCGAGAGTAATACTATTTCGTTATGTTGCTTATTTGCTTCCAGCGAAGCCACCTGCATCTCGTTCAGCGCTTCAATTTCCAGGCTGGCCAGTACCTCTTCGAGGGTTTGATTCTTATTTTGCATCGCCGCAAAAGTACACCGTATTGCGGAATGCGGGGTTTTGATTTCGGATCATGGATTTCAGACCCTGTATTTAATGCTTACACACAGCCAAACACCCAATCCCTAATTACTCTAATTACCCTGATTACCCTTATTCCTCCAATTACTCAGCTCCTTCCAATCCCCACAATTGCTCCAGCTCGCTGCGTTGTGCTTCGGGCAAGCGCCCTGTACCATAAAAACCGGCCTGCTGGCGTTGCCTCAGTGCTTCGTAAAGCGATACAGCACAGGCGACAGAGATATTCAGCGACTGTACCATACCTACTTGTGGAATGATGAAATTACCATCACAAAAGGCCAGTGTTTCTGCAGAGACGCCATCATGTTCGTTACCAAATACCAGTGCTATCGGTTCCGTGAGCTTCAGTTCGTAGAGCGAATGCGCCTGCTCACCCAAGTGCGTGGCAAAAACTTTATAGTTCCGGGCACGTAGCGCGGCAAAACAATCTTCCGCATTATCGAACTGGTGAATGGTGAGCCAGCCGGCGGCGCTTGCAGAGCTTCTCTTGCCAAATGCTTCATGCCGGGAAATGCGCGTGGTAAGGACAAATATCTCCTGGATACCCACGGCATCGCAGGTACGCATCACAGCAGATATATTGTGCGGATCATGTACGTTTTCCAATACCACGGTAAGATCGGGCTGGCGGTTGTTGAGTACACTCGTTATGCGGGCACGGCGTTCTGGCGTCATTTTTACTGGCGTCTTAAGGCTGTAAAAATAGTCGTGAAATGGTAAATGTAAAATTATCGTTCATAGAAAACACAGAAGTGTACGGACTGTTTACCTTTCACTTTTCACGTTTAACCTTTCACTCTGCTCACAGAAAGCACGGATCACATAGACTGTTTACGTTTCACTTTTCACGTTTGACATTTCGCTCTGCTCACAGAAAGCACAGACCACACAGACTGTTTACCTTTCACTTTTCACGTTTGACCTTTCACTTTTCTCACAGAAAGCACAGATCGCACAGACTGTTTACTTTTCACTCCCGATAACTATCGGGATGCCGTTTCACCCTATTGAAACGGCCGGATCAATATCTTTCCTTCCATCATCACCGGGATGTACAGCATATTCGTCTTTGCATCGTAGCAAAAATCCGCAGGACCTGCAATGACCGGGATATCCAGCGTGGTAGCCTGTTTCGTGGTCAGGTCTACTTTCTTCAGCACACCTGCCGTTTTATCAAAAGCTACCCAGTCCGACACGATAAGCTGGTGATCGCCGGTAACAGCAAGTCCGTCGAACTGGCCGGTCAGGTCTGCTGCTTTTTCATAAAAAATATGCTCTGCGTCCCAGCCGATCATGCCCAGCTCGCCTGCTGCAGACGGGTCCATCGCAAATGTGCACACATACAGCCGGTTGGTATTTTTATCGAAAGCCAGCCCGTTAGCGCCTTTCAGCTCGGGAATCTGCAGCTCATGCATGGTTTTGGCAGCGAGGTTTATCTCGATGATCTTGCCCACATCTGTAAGGGAAACGAAAATGGTCTGGTCGTCCTTTGCCACCACATCATTGGCAAACGAACTATTGTACGTGGCAAAACTGAAGTCGGCCACTTTCTTACCGTTGGAAAGATTAATGCCCACAACACGGTCGATATCGGCCACATACAGCACACCTTTTACGATGGCAGAACCTTTCGGTGCATTCAGTCTTTCGGTGGTGATATTGGCTTTTACCAGTTTACCGTCGAGCGTATATTTACGGATAGCGCCATCTCCGTCTTTGGCCACAGGCTGCAACTCTTTACCGATGTCTGAAACGTAAAGAAAACGGCCGTCGGTATTGATACTTTCGGGATGATGGAGTGTTTTGTCCTGTGCTGAGGCCTGGGTCATTATTGCCATGCAGGCCATTGTAATTATTGCTGTTCTCATCTTGCAGATATTTACACAAAACTATATGCAAAAACAGCGCCACCGGTAACGCTAACAGCTCAAAGAATTGCTTTTTTGGATCTTATATCGCCGGGTGTGGTACCAAACTCCTGCCGGAACATGCGGATGAAATGCGGCACATTTTCATAACCGCATTCGGTTGCTACTTCGGCCACCTGCTTATCTGTGTGCAGTAGCAATGTCTTGGCAAATGCCATGCGCTGCTCATTGATCCATTTGCGGGGAGACGACCGGTACAGCTGCTTAAAATCGCGCTTGAATGACGCCAGGCTCCGCCCCGATAATTTCGCCAGTTCTTCGAGCGTAAGCGGCTGGAACAAATACTGCTTCACCACATAACCGATATCCAGCGGCTGCGAAAAAACAAGGCCCTGCAGAAAAGCCAGCAGATCGCTCCTGCGCGGACCTGCCAGCAACAACAGGAAAAGCTCCTGCAGCTTCAGTTGCAATATAGCCTCCAGCCCGTCTACCGGCCGCACAAAGTATTGTACATATTGCACTTTGAAAGCATCGAGCAGTTCGTTGGCCGGCAGTGAAAAATAACCTTCGCCCGTAGCAGCAGATGCACCGGCCAGTTGGTGCATGTGCAGGAATTTTTTCAGGAACTCATCGGTAAAGAATATAAGCAACGCCTCATACTTCAGGCCTTCGGGCACAAATTCCGACATGATATAAAAACCGCGCTTCAGCAGGATGATATTGCCGGGCGATACTTTGATCGTTTTGTCTTTGGTATGTATCAGCTTATGTCCTTCGAGCACGAACAGGATCATGTGCTCGCGGACAAAGCAGGTGCGTTTGTCGATCAGTGTTTCCTGGCGGTAATGTGCAAAATGGATATCGGCCGACAGCAACGACTGGTCTTTCTGCAGTGTAGGAAATTTGATGAGCATGAAGTAAAATTAAGATACATGCCGGAATAGATCAGCTATATACCGGTCTATAATTTATACCGGTTAAGTTCTACTTTTGTGTCATATGAACCGGCACACGATAAAATGGATCGTATTATATGGTATAGGACTTGCTGCCATCACCAGCCTGATGGTATGGGTAAGATACTCGTTCCTGGTGCTGGATCATACCTTGGAGCTGTACAGCCTTTTTATAGGAATCATCTTCATAGGACTGGGTATCTGGATGGGGCTGAAATTGTCGCGGCCCAAAACGATCGTGCACACCGAAACGATCATCAAAGAAATACAGGTGCCTGTACCGACAGAAAAAATTTCCGGTGGTACGGCACCGGAGCAATTCAATATCAGCCAGCGGGAATACGAAGTGCTGCAATTGCTGGCCAGCGGTATGAGCAACCAGGAAATAGCCGGTCAGATGTTCGTTTCTGAAAACACCGTAAAGACGCATTTGTCCAATCTTTATTTCAAACTGGAAGTGAAGCGCCGTACGCAGGCGGTAGAAAAAGCGCGGTCCGTTGGCCTGATCGGGTGATATATTCACACAAAAAGGTGATTTTCATGCAAAATCACCCGAAAGTATGAAGGCATTTACCTGTCTGTGACCCCATATTTGCTGAAAAACAAAACTGTATGAAAAAAACAATTACCGTCTTCGGTCTTATCTCAGGCCTTGTACTCGCAATCTTCCTGGCGCTGGTTACCATCACCATGAAGGCCGATACGAACTCCATGACCACGAGCATGTACTTTGGCTATGCCATGATGCTGGTGGCATTCTCGGTGATCTTTGTGGCCATAAAAAACTACCGTGATCGTCATCTTGGCGGCAGCATCAGTTTTGGGAAGGCATTCCAGATAGGATTAGGTATCACACTTATCGCCTCTGCTTTTTACGTGATCACCTGGATGATACTATACCAGACTGTGGTACCAGATTTTATGGATAAATATATAGCCATGGAGCTGGAACAAATGCGCAAGGCAGGTAAAACAGCTGCCGAGATACAGAAACATACCGATGAAATGAACAGCATGAAGGATATGTACAGCACCTGGTACGGTAGGGCCGGGCTTACATTCATGGAAATATTCCCGGTAGGGCTGGTAATATCCCTGATCGCTGCGGCGATCATGAAACGGAAAAAGAAGCAGTTGCAGACCGCATAAAAATGTATAAAAAAACGGCAGCTCAAGTAGCTGCCGTTTTTTTATTTTCTGAGATCACTGTTTTTCTATCACCAGTTTGAAAGGTACGTCAGGTATCGCAACAGAACTGCCGGCGGGTGTACTTTTTTTGTAGTCGATACCGTATTCCGAATAATATACCAGGTCCGTCCTGGCTGTGTCTCTCTGGGCAAGTTCTTTCCGGAGTGCTTCCGGCTGCATGTCCGGCCAAACGGAAAAGTTGACATATCCACCCATCAGACGCGGGGCAAACGATACCACAAACCCGGGGTTATTTACGGTGATCGTATCGGCCGAATAGCTCTTCTCAGCATCTGCTGAAGTACGGTTTATCCTGAGTCCTTTCTGAACAACAATGCGCGTGTTGACCGGCAGGTTGGTCTTACAGTTCAGGCGGATGATTTCTTTATCGGCATATGTCAGAAAAAGCTGTGTTGTCGTGTCTGTAAGGTCATAACCATCAACCGTAACGAAAAAGCCGCCCCCTGCAGCAGGTACCTTATTATTGTTATCGCCTTCAGGCGCTTTGCCGTTATTGCACGCACACAGAGTACATACAGACAGGAACAGAATTACAGCTGATTTCATAATATAAGTGATTAGTGTGTTGGTATATATGCGTTATTACCTTTTACAGCAGCATCTCTTCTGCCGGTCACTTCTTTTTTATAGTTCTCTGCATCGGTGCCGCTGCCGTTAAATGCTTTTACAGCTGCTTCCCAGCTGCTTACACCGTCTCTTTTCTCATACAGCCACCGCACGCCGGTCCTTATCCAGAAATCGTAATCGAGATTGCGCATCTTGCCGGGCGTTTTCTGTTTGGTGGGTTGTTTGTTAAACTCTCTCCAGCCAGGCAGGAAACGAGTGGTATCAGACCAGTAATAATTGTCCCAGTGAGCTTTTTTATCTGTCTCATCATAAGCGCACCGCTGCTTCAGCGTGGCAAGTTCGGCAGCCTCGGCTGCTGTAGGTTTTGTTTTGCCCTTCAGTTCGGTAAATCTTTTCTGTGCCTTGTACATGTCCTGCGTTACCTCATCGAGCTTGTATTTTGTGGCCAGTGCAGGATCCATTTCCTTCATCATCCGCGTCAGTATAGCGCCTGAGCTATCGATCGACTGGGTAAGGTTGAACCGTGTCATAGGATCGCCGTCATAACGCGGGCTGGTATACAGGTAAGTACCTGCCGTACCCATAGACGACTCCTGGAATATCATGGATTTCACCAGGTTATAATCCACTTTCGTCCAGCCCTTGGCCGTTCCGATACTTGCATGATAATAATCTACCCAGTTTTTGATCTGCGTATCAAATGCATTAAACATCGTTTCCTGTATCAGCTTCTGGTTAAGATCGGTATACCTGTTGTCCTGCAAACTCTGCTGGTTGGCAACTTCGGCGTTAAAAATCTTCATTGTTTTGGCCTTCTGGTATTCGGGCTCCCTGGCCTTAAAATCGGACAGTTTTTTATCGGCTGCAGCCATTTTCGTTTCCGTACCTTTTACACCGGCAGCATACCCGGATATACCGGTAACGCTGGTCCTGGTGGTGCTCAGGTATCTTTTATCCACAGATATGGTCTGCGGTACTGATTTGGTAAGCCCGGTATTCAGGTATACCATCCCCGACACAAAATGGCTGCTGTTACTCCATGTTGTGATCGTTATCTCCGTGTTGACCGGTATGGCTGTTTTTAGATAAGTAAATGCCGTATTGATCGTGAATTTCTTGCCTACCATTTCCGCTGCAGCATCTTCCGGCTTAAATGCCCTTTGTATAGCGGGCGCCGCTTTCTGCTGTACGGTATGCGTCAGTTCGTGTGCCAGCAGGTGCTTACCGCTATTGGTACCCGGACTGTATTTTCCTTCGTTAAAGTATATATCGCTGCCGTGTGTAAATGCCTGCGCCTGTATATTGCTGCTCAGTTGGGCAGCTTTAGTGCCGGTATGGATACGCACATTGCTAAAGTCGGCGCCGATACCCGTTTCCATCTGTCGCTGCACATCGCCGGGCAACGGGCTTCCGCCACCCTTACTGCTTTGCAGGCCCTGCTCAAATGACGGTGAAACAGCAGGTGTACCATCACCCTTAGCCTGTAGTTGTTCTTCATCTTTCCGCTGCAGGGGGGCCAGGTCTGTACTGCCGTCTATCATATGGTCTTCCTCGTCTTTCATGCCCACTCCCTGGCGCGACAATGGCGCCGCATCTACTTCGCCCGTACGCATGGGGTCGCGTTCCCATTCCATGTTTTTACGCTGCAGCGGTGCATGATCTATCGCCCCGATCTGCATTTTGTCTTCTTCACGCTTATCTTCTGTACGTTGCAGCCCTTTTTCTTTGTCCTGGGTAGCCGGCATACGCATCACTTTATCTGCCACGGTATCTGCTTCTTTTTCATGGGCATCGCCGGGAGTGTTTACGGACAGCTTACGCTGAATGGGAAAAAGTGTACCGGCCCGGTTGAAGAAACCTTCGCCCGGTTTACGAAAGAAGGTATTACCCGGAGTACTGCGCCGTGCTACTGTGGCTGCAGGTTTGGTCGTTTTCTCGTGTAGGGACATGTTGTATTATTTCCAACAATGGTACGTACAAATGTATTTAAAACAAATGCTTTAACCACACTTATTACTGTTAAATAAATACCACTATGCATGCTGTTTTACGCACATTTTTCCCGGGCCGGAAACAGTCAGTTACTGTATTCTACCCGTACAAATTCGTCCAGATGCTCTTTTGCATAAGCGACCATTTTATCCATCGTATCCTGTTGCGCAGCATGAAAACGTTCGTCCAGCGATGTAAACACCGGCAGCTCTTCATACAGCCGGGCAAATTCCTGCACCGTCGTCTCACGGTCCAGCTTATCTATATGGGTCACATACGCTTTCAGCACATCATCTACTATCTGCGCCATATCATTGGCGCCCATCGCCGTCAGCCAGCCCGGCATCGGCAACAGCAGGCTTACATAACCATTTTGTAAGTATTGTATAAAACCGCCCTGGTTCACCTGTTGCTGTACATAGTCGTAAGACAGGAACAGTTGCTGCCCTGCCGACAGATCGTCCAGGAAATTAAAATTCTGCCGCCTGTACAGCTCTTCATGCAATGGTTGTACCAGCAGGTCAAAGAAGGCCGCATCGTTTGCCACATCGAGCCGCATGGCGGGTATATATGGAAGGTATTTGCTACTCATTAATTCGTATCGATTATCACCGGCAGTTCACACATACCACCACCGGCTGTTACATAAAGAACGGAAAAAATCCGTTAACTTAACATGGCTGTAGTCTCATCCCAGGCACATAATATATGAAGCCAGCCAAAGACATCTTTTCCACACTTGCTGATCTGTATGCAAAATTCAGGCCCGTGTACCCGCAGGCTGTTTATGATTTCCTCTACGACCGCGTTCCCGCCACAGGAGCCGCCTGGGATTGCGGCACCGGCAACGGGCAGGTTGCAACACAACTGGCCACTGTTTTTGAACATGTAACGGCTACCGATATCAGCCACCGGCAACTCGACGCAGCACCTAAAAAAGACAATATCACTTACCTGGAATGCCGCGCAGAGCAAACACCTTTCCAGGATAACAGTTTCGATCTTATAACTGTTGCACAGGCCATTCACTGGTTCGATTTCGATGCTTTTTACAGGGAGGCAACGCGTGTGTCGCGCAATGGTGCATTGATGGCCGTATGGGGATATAATGTCTGCAGGATAGACCCCGCAACCGACCTGATCATCGATCATTTCTATGAAAAAATAACAGGCCCGTACTGGGATAAAGAGCGGCAATATGTAACCGATCTTTACCAGACTATCCCTTTCCTGCCGGAAGAGATACAGACCCCGGCATTCGAGATCGTTACCCGCTGGACGCTTTCCAGCCTCGAAGGCTACCTGAGCTCCTGGTCAGCGGTAGATCATTACCGCAATGCCAAAGGCGAAGACCCGCTGGAGCTGATCGCACCGGCGCTGCGCGATGCCTGGCAGGCAGGTGCAGAAAAAGAAGTACGCTTTCCCGTGTTCATGCGGGCAGGCATTATCCGCAAATAAGTTTTTTAAGGGCGTGCCCCGGCTATTCCGCACACACAGCACACAGCCGGGTCAGGCTGCTCCGGGGTACGCGCATTGCGCTCCCGCCGCAGCGGCGGGCCAGGCCCTGCGCATCCTTCACGCGGACAGGCGTTTTCATTAGCACCCAATAGCTTATCTTTAAGCATTGTTCCCACAAACCATCATACATGCATTATAAATTAGAGAAACCAGTACACGGCACTACCGGTATAGCAAAATATCAATGTACCATCACCTGGCGCAACGGGCAGTTTATTGCCGATGAGCCGCCGTCCAACGGAGGCGGGGATGAAGGCCCTGATCCGTATACTTTACTGCTGGCCTCGCTCGCTACCTGCACACTCGTCACGCTGCGCATGTACATAGATCGCAAAGGCTGGATCATCCCGGACATAGCTGTGGATGCCAATATGTATTTTGAAGTATCTGCTGAAAAGACCACCACCATCATCGACCGGGACGTACGCTTTCCGCTGGATGTACCGGAAGACCAGAAACTGCGCCTGCAGGAGATCGCGAAGCACTGCCCTGTTTCCAAAATGCTGGAAGGAGATATAAAAGTGCGTACGTTCATGTTTCGCGAAGACGACACGGCAAAGCTCGTCAATTACCAGAACGACGATGTGACCGTAGAATGGCGGCCGGAGCTTTGCCAGCATTCTACCCGCTGCTGGAAACAGTTGCCGCAGGTGTTTGATCCTAAAGTGAAAAAATGGATCAATGTGGATGGCGCCGATGCAACCACCCTGAAGGCACAAGTGGAAAAATGCCCTTCGGGTGCGCTGCGGTTCAAAAACAACAACGAACAACCCGGTGCTCCAACAGAATAGGATGACAGATAAAGAAGAGTCTGACCGTTCTTTGCCGGCATGGCAAATGTTCAGTACAACGCATGAAGAGATAAAGGAAATGATGCGTTCGCATAATGAAGTGACGATTCATGCAGACGCCATAATGATAACACACTGCCTGTTCAGACCATCTGCAGCATATCCTGAAAAACTTATACCGGCGCACGAGATAAGATCGATCGACATAAATGGTTTTCCGCCAAATATCCGTGTGGATAACGAACTGATCTATATCACAGCAGAAAAGAAGGAAGACTTGAAACTATTCGCGGCTTTCAATAACATACCCGTGATCGACCGGCCAGACGTATGGAGCTGGCTACTGGAACCATTTCTCGATACTGAATATACAGCTGAAACACATCAGCGCATCATCGGGCTGCTGGCTCAATACGGGCTGGATGAAATCACTATTACAGGTATAAGACAGGAAGTAGAAGAACAAATGCTCAGGTATAATTTTGATACAACGTTATGGGAGTGGGTTCACTTAAATCTATATGATGTGCTTAAGGCGATGCGTACAAAATATGACGACAGTGCGTTCAATATTTTTTATAAGCGTGCTATGCGTATCGCATTACTGCCAGACGACCGGTTATAATAACAGATCCCCCGGACAATACCGGGGGATCCTGCATTTTTCGGAATTGTCAATCAGTCTATCTTCTTAACTGCAGGTCTTTACCTGCAATATCTTCCCAGCGATAAAAATGGAATGTCTTGTTGTTGCTCATCGCAATGAATAATCCGTGTGCAAAAACGCTGTTGAGCGGCACGGATATCGTTTCTGATCCGTCGCTTTGCGTAGCGCTTACCGTCACTACTTTCAGTTGCTGATGCTCGTAAGGCTTACCAGCCACACCTTCGCGGGCAAAGATGTGGAACTTGTTCGCGCCCTGGTCAGACACGAGTATATAACCCGTACTGTCTGTGAGCTCATAGATGGAAATACCTTCATGATCTTCGGCAAAACCGGTTGTGGCAAACAAAGCCAGCTCGTTATTGCCTTTGTTGGCGTCAGCAAAATACTGGCGCACACCTACACCTTCATCGGAATAATAGATGTACCCCAGCTTGTCGTCCACCGCTATCGATTCTATTTCCTTTTTCCCGCTGTACTTGCCAAACTTCCGTACCAGCATGGCTTTCACATGCCCGGTACCATCGTCTCCCAACAGGTACTGGCCCAGGTAAGCATCTGCAGGCCCGTTCTTTCTCCCCACGACCGCATAGATATTACCCGTTTTATCCTTATACATTGATATGCCCATCAGGTCGCGGTAACCATCGCCGGTATCGCCCACAAACATTTCCAGCCCGCCATTGTCTACCGGCTTCATATCCGGCAGTGAAAAAATGCGCAGCTTATGTGTGAGCCGTTCGGTGGTCACAGCAATATCAACCGGTTTTCCGTTCAGCACCAGGCCATATTCCACATCCACATTGTTGGGTCGCTGCAGGCCTTTCACTACTTTGTTCTGCTGTATCTTTCCGTCCAGCCCGAAGACATAGAGTGCGCCGTCAGCTTCTTTATCCGTACCTATCACGAGGCTCTGTGATGCATCGGCCGGGTTGATCCATACGGCAGGATCATCAGAATCGTATTGCACCGCATCGGTGACCACAGCGGGTTTTATCACTGTATCTGCCTGGGTGGTCTTCGTCAGCACAGGATCGGTGCCATTCTGTGTACAGGCGGCAAACAGCACAGCCGCACTGAGTATATAATATGCGTATCTCACTTGTATAAAACAGTTCTTTGCTTTAAAATACCTGGATAAAGATTGTCGTCCTTCGACTACGCTCAGGATGACACGCGCTTTTTAAGTTGCTTTTCTCAAGGCCTCAAAAACCGTTCGGCATTTGTACTCCCGGACGACAATCTTTTTGAAAAAATTATTTTGTGCCGTATGCGCCAGCGTATGTGGCAGGATCGGGCGATGTATAGGACTGGCCGCCTACGGTAATACCCGCAGAGAAGTGGCGTGTAAAGCCGGTCTTACCTTTACCCAGTGCAGCAGAACCGGATTTCAGGTGAAAATCCCAGCTGGTGTTGAAATCTGCATTGGCCATATCTGTACCCAGCGGATAACTTTCAAAAGAAGGATCATTTGCACCGGCAGTAGTACTGATCACATCATTGGTACCGCTGATGATCTCTGCTGTAGGCTGAAACTGGTCGGTACATGTCTGGTTGTAACCATAGTAATACGTATTGCTGAAGGTAGAGCGGTTATCTTCCGGATTGCCTTTATCGCGCTTGATACCGTAACGGTCGTTCGTAAGCAGGTTGTTGTACAGGTCTACATGTACTGATTTTTCTACCCATATAGAACCGCCTTTGGTTGTAGGCCTTCTCCAGCCTGCGTTCAGCACGGTGTTGTTGTAACCGATCACATATGCCTGCGGTGTACGGTCACCGCTGTTAGACAACTTCAGACCATTGGTATTGGGGCTGTATACAAAGTTATACGCCACGTCTGCCAGCACACCCGATTTGATGTTGATTGCATCACCATTATCCAGGCCGGTAGTGTAGAACATGTTGTGATCGAGGATCACGCTGCCGCCTTCGATGTAGAAACCATCTTCGCGAAAGTTGTGCGTTTTGCTGTGTGTCACCACCAGCTTGCCGTTCACATTGCCATAGTACAGTGCAGGTACCGGTGCACCGGCCGTAGCCTTGTATAGGCCTGCTTTTACAGAGGCTGATTCTTCAGTGGTAACAGCGCCACCATATTCCAGCTCTACGTTATCGAGCACCATTTCGGCACAGGTAGGAGCAGCTATGATGCCGCCCCAGAGACCGCCCCATTTGTTGGCAGCAGTTTTCAATTCATCAGGAACGGTAAAACGGATGGGCGCCGCAGCTGTGCCCTTGCAATACAGGTTGCCTTTCACGATGATCTCCGGTTTTACCACAGAGTCGTTCATCAGTACAGTAACACCTTCTTCGATGGTCAGCGATTTTCCTTCAGGAATAAAAATAGAGCCTGTGATCTTGTAGGTACCTCCTTTGGTCCACACACCCGATACATCGCCGGAGATATCTTCCTGTACCACCGGTGCAGGTTCTGAATCGTTCTTTTTACAGCCGGTAAATACGGCAGACAACAGCAAAGCGCCGAGTAATAACTTTTTCATACTTCGTTTTTGGTTTTTATGATGTGTTTGAATAAACTGTTTAATAGAACTTATAACGTATACCCAGCAGGTAACTGCGCTGGTAATAATCTTCGCGTATCAGTGTCTCGCCTGCCCGGTCCTGGTTGGGAATATCGACATTCGACCTCGACGTATTCCGTACATAAACTTTCATCGGTGTGTTCAGGATATTGTTCACTTTGGCGTACAGCACAAACCGTTTTCCGAATGTTTTTTCTACCGAAGCATCCAGCTGCAGGAAGCCTGTTTGCCAGAGATCATCGTCAACGAACTGCGATACGGTATTGATGCGCGGGCCTGTGTAACTGCCTGCCAGCTGGGCATCCCAGCCTCTTTTTCCATTCTTGTATATCAGTGTAAGATTGGCCACATGTGCCGACTGACCGTACAAAGGCCTTGTCTGGCTAACGGTGGTCGGATAAATATCGCCGCCCGAACTGGAATCACGCACACGCATAGTCTTGGGTGTGGTGATGGCCGAATGCGTATAAGTATAGTTGGCCTTCACACCGAAGTTGCGGAAGAACTTAATGAAATCCAGCTCCAGGCCATAATTCGTAGCGGTACCGAAATTGCCCGGTGAATAATAGATATCCTGCGGCCTGTTGGCATCAGGCTGTAACGTATACTCTATCGGGTCTTTGATATGCTTGTAAAACACACCCGCCATAAACTGCTCTGCCGGGCGTGGATACCATTCATAACGCAGGTCTATATTGTCGGCGATAGCACGCTTCAGGTCGGGCACACCGCGTTCCTGGTAGTCTTCATTCACAATGCGGTAAGGCACGATCTCGAAGAAGCCTGGCCTGTTTACCGAGCGAAAATAAGACGCACGGATATTGGTGTTTTTTACCGGCATGTACTTAAAATGCAGGCTGGGCAATACATCTGTGTATACCTGCGAACCCGTAGGACGATCTTCACCAGCCGGGTATTTCATAGCATAACCCTGGTTCGTATTTTCAACACGAACACCGCCGGTCACTTCCAGCTTTTGCTCCTGCACTTTGAACTGCAGGTAACCTGCCGATGTTTTTTCGGAAGCATCATAGTTCAAAGGCGTGCCCACAGCGCCACGCGGCGTTTCTACTTTCCAGTTTACCTGCGTATAGTCCGTAATATCGGTACCGTATTTCGTGACGTCGACGGGCGACAGCTGGTAATTGTTATAAAAATTGGTGCGCTGTTTATCACGGTACAGGCCGCCGATCTTCCATTCCACCGGCAGGTTGAACACAGCTTTGTTGTATGTAAGATTCAGGTAACCGGCCAGGTCGCGGTCACTGTTGCGGTCCCACCTGCGCGACATATCGTCCACATATGTTTTGGACATTACGAAGTTCTTTTCCTCACCGTCCAGGCTTATCGTTGTATTGTCCGGCGCGCTGTTAGTGGCTTTGGAATATACCGCCGACCATTGCAGCAACAGGTTATTGCGCAGCTCATGCGTGCCCTGCAGCGTACTGTTGTATATCTGCTGGCGTGTGATGCGCGAGCGTGTGGAATAGCCCAGTGTGGCATTACCATTTACAGGGTCATAGCCGCCGGTAGAAAGAAAAGTGGTCACCACATCACGCACCTGTATGTTCGTAAGATCCATGTACGCGTTGTACCACTGCAGCTTGTTGCGGTCGTTAAAACGGTAATCGATCTTCGTATGCACACCATAACGTTGTTGCTGCTCGGAGTAATACCGCTGCTGCATCTTGGAAAGCAACACGCCTTTCAGTGTGTCGGTCTTCTCTGTAGCAAAAAACAGGCTGTTGCTGCCGCGATAAGTATTTTGCACGCTGCCGGCAACGATGACACCCAGCTTGTTATGAAAAAAACGATTGCCCAGCGACAGCCCGCCAACGATATTCGGCACTGCCGATTTTGTTATATAATCTATTGTTCCCGAAGGAAAATCAGCAGGCTTTGCATTGTAGGTTTTACCATATAGCTCCCAGGGCGATTTTTTGTCGATGCTTTTATGATCATAAGTCATAAAATCGCGGTCGGCAAACAGTTCATTATAGCCACCGGCAATATTGGCCTGCACCAAAGGTTTATCAGGCGCATCTTTCATCACCATATTCACTACACCACCTATAGCATCACCTTCCATAGATGGTGTGAGTGCTTTGTACACTTCCAGCCGGTCCAGCAGGTCTGACGGGAAAATATCAAGCGGCACATAGCGGTATTTATCATCGGGGCTGGGGATCTTCACACCATTTACCAGCGTGTAGTTATAGCGTTTATCCATGCCGCGCAGTATCGCATACTGGCCATCGCCATTGCTGTTGCGCTCTATTGTCACGCCCGATATACGCTGCACGGCATTGGCCACCGTAAGATCGGGCGATACCTGTATGGCCCTGCCGGAAAGTATGTTCATCACCTGGTCGGCATTGCGCTCCATACTGCGGGCTGCATTTTCACCGGCGCCGTCTTTATGGGCAGATACGGTCACATCTTTCAGCGTGGTTCTTTCATTTGTATGTAAAGAAACATTTACGGCAACCGTTTCATCGACTGTGAGCGATACAGACTGTTCGGATGTTTTAAACGAAACATAGCTAACCTTCACGCTATACGTACCTGCCGGCAGATCATTAAAACGATAGCTGCCATCGAGGCCCGATACATTTTTGTAAGTACCGTTGTTCAACAGTATTATGGCATTGATCACCGGTTCGCCGGTAGCTGCATCGGTAATACGCCCCTTGATGGTGCCGGCGATAGAAACTGTTGCCAGCATTAAGCACAGGAAAAGTAAACAAACCTGTTTGGTATGGCTTTGCAAAACTGCACGAAGAAGTAAACTGATCTGTTTCATTTTGGTGCTTCCTGTTAAATGACCGGGAACTGACCGGCATTTTTTTCATGACGCAAATCTGCATACGGACTGGCTCTCTATCCAAATTTCCTGCGTGAACAAAAAGTAAACAGCGTTACAAAGCATGTAAACAGGAGAGCAACAATGTGAACAAAGAACATTTACAAAATTGATTATCAACACTCATCAGTGAAACAAAAACAGCCATTAACTAATTGTTGCCGAAACATTACCGGAATGTTATCTGTTCTTTTTAACTACAATGCCTGCAGGAACACGGTAAGATTTTCGCCCTGCTCCAGTCGCAGTTTCTTGCGCAGGCGGTAGCGCGACACGCGTAAACTGTCGGGAGATATGCCTAATAAAGTGGCTATATTCTCCGAGCTCAGGTTCATCTTCAGCAGCGCTACCAGTCGCAGATCGTTTGATGTAAGATCATTACAATGCGTTTTCAGGTTGTCGAAGAAAGATTGGTGCACCTGCTCAAATATGTTGTGAAATTCTTTCCAGTATTGTTCATGGTTGAAGTTTTGCGTGATCTGTTGTATCAGCTGCTTCAGCTGTTTCTTCTGGTCGCGCTTGTCTTCCTTTACCAGTTCTTCCAGCCGGTTGCAGAGCCCTTCCAGCAGTTGGTTTTTCTGGATGATGTGTAATGTATGCGTGCTCAGCTCTTTCGATTTCAGTTCCAATTGCTGTGTGAGTTGTTCTTCCAACAGTTTTTTGTTGAGCAGCTCGGCCTGCATCAGTTCTTTGCTTTTTTCATAGATGCTCCGGTTCTGTTCGCTCAGGGCACGCTCATTCCTTATCTTCAGTCGCTGCCGGCTGATGATGAGCATCGCTACGATCACCACCAGCACAATCACTACAATGATGGCGATGGTCAGTATCATGGTGCCCCGCTTTGCTATCTGCAGCTTTTCTATCTCATGGTTCTTACGTTCTATATCATATAATACCTGTATGAACGCCATCTGGCGGCCGTTCTCTTCCGAGTAGATGTCCTGCTGCGTCTTGCGGCTCAGCTCCAGGTAATGATAGGCGCTGTCGTTGCGGCCCATCAGGTTGTACGTTTTGGCAATATCGCGGTATGCACTGCTGAGCTGGTAGGTATCGTGCAGCTGTTCCGCCAGCGCGAGCGCTTTGGACGTTTGCTGCAGACCTTCTTTATAGTAGCCCGACTTGCGGTATATATCGCCCAGGTTGTTCAGCACTTCAATAGCTGCTTCGGGATTTTGCGTATTGGCATACAAGGTAGCGGCGTTGCTGAAATAATATTGTGCAGAGTCATATTGCTCGAGGTCTTCATAGATACTGCCGAGGTTCTCAAATATCTTGGCCATACCGGCTTTGTTATCGCTGAGGTGGTAAAGGCTCAGTGCCTGGCGCTGGAAGTAGAAAGCGCTGTCGTAGTTATGCTGTTTCTCATACAGATGACCCAGCTTACCGTCTACCAGTGCTATACCTGCCGTGTCCTTCAGCTCATGAAAGATATTCATAGCTTCGTCATACTGCTTCCTGGCCGGCACTGGCTGACGCATATAATAATAGAGGATGCCCAGCTGTGCCAGGTTATCGGCCAGCAGGCGGCGCTCACCGGTTTTGCGGAATATATCACTAGCCTGCAACTGGAAGTTCAGCGCCTGCGAAAAATGCCCGAGATGGTAGCAGATACTGCCCATCTCCTGCAATGCGACGGCTGCCCCACGCTGGTCGTTGTGCTTCAATGCTGCGCTGTGTTTGGCCTTCAGCGACAGAAAAGCAGAATCGGGCGACGGACCGGACTGCAGGTGATATTCCTGCGCGGACAAGGTGATGGTATAAGAAAAGAACAATAAAAGAAACGACAGAAAACGCAGCATAAGCCGGAATATGATTAAAACCACAAAGAACCGGCTTGTGTATTAAGGGAATGTTAAGCGAGGTTGTCTTACTTTATTTTATGTTCATAAACGAGAGTATATTCTGTTCTGCTTCACGGCTGTCTCTTACCAATGGATGCATTTCCATATGTTTTACGCCCGATTTTTCCATCCAGTCTTTCCAAAACAGCTCAATAATTTCATAATCAGTGGGGTGAACAGTGGCATTACCGGATACTCCAAGCGAACGATCATCCACTTCCAATACCAGCACTTCAAAATCCCGGAGAACAGGGTTTCTGACAGGTATAATACCATAACCACATCTTTTAAAAAATGCGGTCATTGTTTCACCTTTTGCAGCCTGCTTTTGATATGCTTGCCGGAATTCCCGGATCAACTGCCCGCTTAAGTAACGACATTGTTTCCCTTCACAGCCTTCTGTACCATATATACCAGCCTCTATATAGCCATCTGTCAGCAAAACAAGTATATTTTTCGTCTTGTCCTGGTATGCCATATCCCCATAATTAAGCGGTTCACCATCCTTTATATAAAGATTTGTATCGAGACCCGTGTTCATAAACGACCATAGATCGGCACCATGTGTTTCTTGTTTCGCTGCTGTTTCCAGTCTTGTAAACTCATTCATAAACGCAGCACTGTCGCCCTTAAGCTTATGAACAGACCTCCCGGTCAGGTATTCAATGCGTTCACGTTGATTTTTAAAAGCGCCAAGATTAATGGTCATTTTTCCATAATCAGCATTATACATCTGCCCTAATTTAGTAGCAGATAATATTACCCTGAAGCAATCTTTCTGATCGGATGAACGCTGATATTCTGCAATCCGCGGATAAATATTGTGTAATACAGACCCGACAATAAAAGTGTCTTGTAAATAGCTAAAGCGCTCCAGCCGGTTGGAAAGATCGGGAACAATGATCAGGTTATAATGAGTAATGATCTGCAGCGATGGCTTTACCGGATCAGAAGGGCCGCCTTTACAGGCTATTAAGAAACAAAAGACCGTCAATAGTAAAAATCTGTACTTCATTACAACAGTTTAATTTTATTATCAATAAGATTACCGGCAAGCTTTTCCTGCTGCCATATTCTTGCAATCTCTATAGCTGCGCTTACTTTCTCCGCTGCTTTTGTCACTGCATATTCTTCATTCAGGAAGCCATGCCATCCTTCCATAAATACACCAAGCCGGTACTTCATAGCTCCAACATCGACCAGCGGATTATCATTTTCGATATAGGCGATGTAAACGGCTGTAATATCATGCAGCATTTTTTTATTGTTCTCCAGATCAACGCTACTTTTCTCCAGTAAAAGCGTTCTTTTATGGGGGAGATTTATCAGATCAAGTTCTGCAAGATGTAATTCACCCTCAATCCGCACAATTTCTTTTCTGTATGTATCGGCGCTGGCCTTCATAGCAGTAATATATTCCCGGTGCTTTTCTAAAGTCTCTTTCTCCTGCTTTTTCTGCAGCTTAAGCTTTAATGCATTTTGATCAGGATTTCGTTCTTCAAATAGAGAAATGAACTTATTGAACAACGGGTGAAAAATAAATAGTCCCAAGGATCCAAGTATAAAGACCAGGTAAAAATTAAGATCCGTGAAAGCCATTTCTATACGCCATTTATCTGTAACCTTACCCACCAGGTAGCTTGCCTCGTGGATCGAAGAAGTTACTTTATAGGCAACAAATCCGTCTAAAAGTAAAGCAGCAGCAAACATTATCCACTTGCGAGTCTGGGTGATCCTGCTCAACATGGAAACAGCGAGCGGCAGGAATACAAAAAAGCATACAAATCCGATAGCATAACCATTACCCCGGTGCCAGAGGTTTGAAAATGTATTGGGCTCAAATACCTGCGGAGGCTCGTATATAGCACCCAAACCAGCTTGTTCAGCTTTTTTTGCATCAATACCGCTGAACAGCAAAATATAAACAGCACTTGAATAAAACATGAACAGGTAAGTAAGCAACCCTACAGATAATGCCAGAACCGGAATAAACTCATACCATTTAAATTTGGGGACAATGCTGTTACGCTCTATCTCCTGTATGCATTCTTCTATCTCTGCACCAGTTTTTTCAGCGATCGCAAGCTTTTCATTCTTTATTGCAGCAATGTCCATTTCGTATATTGCTGTCTTTGCTTTGAGTGCAGTGATCTTTGCTGTGATTTCCTGCCTTGTGCCATCCACCTGCGATTCTATTGTGTTATTCTGAACCTGGTATTTATTATTCAAGATACCTGCGTGTACGATCTTTTGTTCCTGAATCTTTCCTGTTAGCCGCCTTTTTTTATCTTCTACAATATTGATATCATTGATGAATATGGCATAAACAGTGTCCAATGCACTATGCAGCACCTGTGGGTCACCATTACTGGCCTTTGCACGTTCATATCCTTCATTGCGTAACTGCACACGATCAAAATCAGATATTTCCGCTGCGATCATCCTGTCCAGCACACCTGCATACTCTTTTTCAAAGTACAAACGGGTATTAGTATAGGTAGTATCGCTCACGTTGTCCGGATCTTCGGGATGCTCTTCTGTGGTAGCAATTATTGGTGGCTTATTTTCATTTTGTGGGTGTTCCTGGTCATGCCGGCGTGGCTTTTTCCAAAATATTTTAAACAACCAACGTATACCCCATTTCTCTTTTTCTACAATAACCCCACCCATTTCGCGCTCCATTTCATAAAACTGTTTCACCAGCGAGTTCACAGTATCGGCGTGGTCCGTTACAATAATGCTCTCCTGGTTATTTTCCCGTGCGTTGACCGACCAGTTGTACGAGCCGTGAATAGCCATTTGTCCGTCGATAACACAAAACCGGGTACGTAACCCACCATAGCCACCGCTTTTTACCTTATATACTTTTGCTCCCCTGTTTTGCAGGCGTGCAAAATTTAGTTTTTTGTTGTCTTCATTATCGGCAATAATCACCCGCACATCTACACCGTTTGTTGCCTGATCGTGTAGTATATCGAAAAGCATGTGGTCAGTAAACCATGCCGTTACAACTAAAATTTGTTTACGGGCTTTTTTAATCTCAGTCGCTATACGCTGATAGATCTGCTCGTTTTCATGGATCACTTCCTGTTTGAAAGGAATACTAACATTAAACATGGCTAAAAGTTTTGAGGATATTTTTCTCCTGATCGTAAATGTCCGGAACCGGAAAAAATATGCCCTCCGGCGATACCGGCTGCCGCGCAAATAACCAAACCGCTGCAAGCCGGCCACCAGAAGACAGAGAACAATTACAGTCCCAATTTCTGCATCACGCATGTTACAAATTTTGCTCTTGGACGTGGTGCAGATATTTCAGAGCAGCAGGAGGTAATTGCTGCCCTGATGCGTGCTTCAGAAATACCGGGGTGATGCTTACGTATCTTCCCGATGAGGTAGTCAACTTCCCAGGCTTCTGAACATGCAAAATGATTGCGGTCGGAACCACCGCGGTTCTTGCGGTCATCATACTGTGACCAATCTTCGTTTAAAACAGCATGTGCTGACATAGTACTATGTTTTTTAGGTGTGAAATAATTGTAGTGTTACATGTTATATTAGTTCTCTTTCTACCAGCCGCCGGTAATGCGCGCCCAGCGGGGTAAGCCGGCAACCAGTACTGTTCATAGCAGCCCAATACATATGCTCTGAGTCTACCGGCTCTATCAACCCTTCGCTGCACATGGCCTGCAGCATTTTGAAAATGGCAATATGCGCTTCATTTGCATACGGCTCTTTATTGTTATAACCTGTTCCGGGCCGATTGGTTTCTTCGTAAGAGGGATCAAGCGGATATCGCATTCCACTGTCTTTAAAATAATCAGTGATCTTTCGCAATACCTGCATTTCTACACGTGGAGCAGTTTTACGCAGGCTTACAAATTCGCTGACGTTGGCTTTAAACAACGGACTTTGTTCCCAGGGGCCTAACGCCTGGTCTATATATGCATATACACTGCCCGGCGTTATATGGCCAAGTACATCGGCCGCGCCTCCGCGCAGTGCATCGAGCAACAAACCGGTAAACATGCCCTGGCCACGTACTTCTACTGCTACTTCGTTGTGACTGCTGGCCGTAAGTATGGTTACCCCCTGGTTGATGTGGCTCATGATAGCATGAGATATTGCAGGGGCTGCTATCGCACCGCTGTAGCAACAGTCGAGGATAATGATCTTGTGCCTTGCGTGGGAGTTGTTGGCCAGTATCAGTATATCGTTCATAGATATACCTTCATCATAGTGCCTGTGATCGGGCATAACCAGGTAACCGCTGCCATATTTGTCTATATAGCCATGGCCGGAAAAATACAACAACGCTACTTCCTCATCTCCGGAGAAAAGATCGTCGATCATTTCTTTCAGTTCGTTCCTGCGCTGAACATTTGTTCGCAACTGCACATTAAAATTGAGGCTGTCGTCTGTATTTCTTATCAACAGTTCCGCAAGGTCTGTTGCATCTTTAACACAGCCGGTAAGCGGCATATCGGGATATGCATTGATCCCTACGATGAGTGCTCTTCTGGACATTTCATGTATGATTTTGTTCATGCAAAGATTTTTCATATAGCTACACAAACCTATACCTACCTACAGGTATATTGATATGCGGTAAACGCTGAAATCTTTGCTGCGCGCGATAAATACCTGTGTTTAGGTATAGGAACACCGTATTGCATGGGGGTACTTTGCATCATCATTCACTCATAAAAAAACATATCATGAGAAAAGAAGCAAACAACAATGAGCAGACAATGGAAAACGAACAGGTCCCTATCCCTGGCCGTATCGGCAGTAACCCCGATAGTGCATTTGACTACCTGAAAAGGTTGCCTGCCAATCATGACAGGGCTGTATTGAAATGCGTACCGAGAGACAAGGAAAACCGAATAATTGATTCGGACATTGCGCAAAATTTTACCGAAAAATTCAGGACAACAGATGCTGCATTTGACATTCCTGTTTCCTGGACCATGACCAAAACGGCATTGATCAACCTGCTGGGCATTACCAGCTATGTAGATTATTCTGACGTAAATGGAGTACGTTTTTATGCAGGTGTCAACTGCAACAATCAACTGACGCTGGTCGCGGTTTCTACCGAAGCAGGTGATGGCTGCAATGAAGATCTTACAGAAGCTGATTTTTACCCCTACTATGATTATGCCGACCCCTGCCCCACCAATTGCAGCAACAATGGCAACCTGAAAGCAACAGATGCGACAGCAATTACAGTAAGGCTGTTTACAGAATAATATCTTTAAATTATAAGTGAATTATTATTAATTTGTCTTATAAACCACACCTTCATGTCACTAGGGAACATTTACTTAACCCCACGAAACATTTTTATAAAGGTTTCGCAAGCCAGTGTCCTGATACCTGTGTTCACAGGACTTGTCAACTATAAAAAGCTGACAACACCATACCGGATACTCTTGTATTTCTTTGTAGCATCTATAGGATTCGAAGTGCAGGCCAGCATTACGAAAGTGATCTTTCAAAATAACATGCCCGGCCTGCACCTTTTTACACTGGTAGAATTTCTCATATTCTCTATAGTCTACTTCTATCATTTCCGGGAAGCACGTGTACTGCGTTTTGTTATAATTGTCAATATGGTTATTGCCACAGCTGTCAGCGTAACGGACGCTTTTTTCGTTCACAGCATCTGGCAGCTCAACCCACTGAGCCGTGCTTATGCTTCCACATCATTACTCAGTTATACATTGATCTATTTCCATCACCTGTTTCGGGATGACACAGCACTATATAGCACAGCGCATCCCATGTTCTGGATCAATGCAGGCGCCATTCTGTATTTCGGGGGCAATTCTCCATACTTTATGGGAGCCGACATGTTTATGCACAATCATGGCATGGCTAATCTAGGCCTGTACGTTCATAACACGGTTAATATTATCTCATATTATTTATATGCACAAGCATTCAAATGTTTCAGGAAACAGAAAGTAGTACGATAGGTTACATTGGAGGGACCTTACTAATGTTGCTATTAATAATAGCTATCATAGTCTATTCGTTTTTGCACCAGAAAAAAGTCTTTGGATTAAAAACGGAACTGCATGAAAAAGATATGCGTCGCCAACGTGAGGTGTATATCGCATTACTGGAAGGAGAAGAAAAAGAAAGGATCCGGCTCGCAGAAGAGCTGCATGATGGTATCAGCGCCAAACTATCAGGCCTGAAGATGAACCTGGAATACCTGAAGACAAATACCACGGAAAACGAAGCGTTAATTGACAATATATTCCTCGGACTGTCGGGAACACTGGAAGAAGTAAGAGTAATATCGCATAATCTTCAGACCTATTTCTTTGCAGGTAAGGACATGGAGCAGGAGCTGCATGGCTTTATGGAACAACTCAGTGCCCGTAACGGTTGCCGGTATGATCTGCTGATCAACGGTAACACCAGCTCCATAGATGAATCCATCCGGTTTCAATGCTACCGCATTATCACCGAATTACTGAATAATATTCATAAACATGCAAGAGCCAGCCTGGCCTCTGTTCAGATCAATATTGAAGATGACAAAATGGAAGTGGTAGTGGAAGATAACGGAATTGGTTTCGACACAATAAATCCTCAATCCGGCGGCATTGGCATGAAGAATATAAGCAAACGTGCAGAGATATGCGGCGGCACGATCAGTTTCGATTCTTCAGAGAAAGGCACGACAGTAATTATTGAAATCCCATTAAATTTTTAACCAGTGAATACACCTGTAACCATATACCTTGCCGACGATCATCAAATAATTATAGACGGCCTGAAACTGCTGATCAGCGATGAATCTTCGATGAAAGTGGTAGGCTATGCCAACGACGGCGATACCGCTTACAAAAATATACTGGCCTGGAAACCTGATGTGGCGATCCTGGATCTTCGTATGCCGGGCATGAGTGGGCAGGATCTTATTTTAAAGCTATCACGGGTATTGAAAGATACAAAGTTTGTGATCCTGTCTATGCATGACCAGAAACGCGAGATCAGGGATGCAATGAAAGGAGGTGCAGCCGGCTACCTGGTGAAAAATGCAGGGAAAACAGAATTGATGAAATGTCTTTCGGTAGTATTGAGCGGAGAACTGTACTTCCCCAATCTGCCGGCAATAAAAGAAGCCATACCAAAAGACCTTTTCACTCCGAGGGAACTGGATATCATAAAACTGATTATCCAAAAATATACTTCGCAGGACATAGCCGATGAATTATGCCTCAGTAAGCATACGGTAGACGTGCATCGCAAGAATATTGGCAGGAAGACAAGCACGCACACACCGCTGGCACTGAAAGATTTTCTCCAGGAAAATCATATTGAGCTGTAGTTAACTAAAACATATAACCCGCTTCGGCCGTTTGACACACACGTAAACCACTTACAGATGAACATTTTTAAATCGTTTCTCCGGGGAATTGGCATATTTAAGTACGATGTTGCATTATCTTTTGCTGAAGAGCAAAGAGCATTTGTGGAACGCGTTGCCAGCTACCTGCAGGCAAAGGGTATCCGTTTTTTTTACGACAAAGACCGGCGCACAGATACCTGGGGAAAGGATCTTCGACACCATCTTGATGATATTTACCGGGAGGGTGCACAATTCTGTGTAATGTTCATATCAAAAGAATATAAAGAAAAGCGCTGGTCAAAGTTTGAACAAAAACGCTCGCTGGCAAGGGCATTTTTCTCTGAAAACAGGGAGTACCTGCTTCCTTTCAAATTTGACGATACAGAAATAGCGGGCCTGGAAGACAGCATTGCTTTTCTTCCTGTGGAACTATATGATGAGGAAAAACTGGCAGAAGCGATCATTGAAAAAATAGAAGATAACAGACCGGTATGGTCGCATATAAGGCTATGGCTGAAATGGTATTTTGCAGGTAAATTAAGGACAGCAGCCGCTGTTGCCATCATGGTGGCCGGTATCATATACCAGCTCAGGGAGCATTTCGTACCGGTTGATGTATTGACAGAACGGATACATGAAGAAAGCTGGCACACATTCAGGGGTTCTGCGTGCAAAGACGGCTGGCTAAGTACATCTCAAGGCTCCGGCTCCTGCTCCGGCCATGGAGGGGTTGATTACAAGTTTGAAAAAGACAAGTATGGTAAAGCGCTGAAACGCTGCCGGAAAGAGGCGGAAGAAATATCGTGGATGCATACATCCTCAGACCAAAACGATACAGAAGAGGCCGGGGAAAATCCTACAGAAGATATCAGTTGTGCCCTGGCCAATGGGACTTATACAGCAAACGTAGTATGCACTTCAACAACAAAGCACACCTATACGGACACACCTGAAATCGAGGTAGCAGACTGCAGGCTGGTAAGAATATATTACCCGAAGGACCACCGACGGGATGAGACCAATATGTCTCCCGTGCTGATCGGGAAAGATAGCAATGCCCTGGCCAGGGATAAAGCCGGAAATGAATACCGGGTACACATAACACATGCATCTTCGACTTTAACAGAGCCGGAAAATAAAGCCGCGGACGACAGCCATATCTGCGGTCATCTGACTAAAAAAGGCAAGCCTTGTCAACGGAAAGTAAATGGTGACCAGCGATATTGTTATCAGCACAGGTAAGCCCGGTTATTGGACCAGAAATACCTAGAGCAAGGTATAGTTACAGAATTATAGCAGCATTAGCTTTGATAAGAGCTATACACTATGATAACAAAAGAACCGGAGCACAACGGAAAGCACAAGCGCCGCAACCTAAATTTTAACCGGATCCTGCGTATTATTTTCATACTTATCGCTGCTATTACTGCTGGTTCGGCACTAAACATTACGATCTCTATGATCATTAACAACGGGGGAGCTGTAACTGTGGGTGAAAAAGGAAACCGCGACTCCGTTAATCATACGGCTCCCGACAATACCAGCCAGCGCAAAACAAGATCAGGAGCAAATACATCACCGTCAGCTTATAAACCAAAGAATGCCTGCAGTGGAGATGAATTTTGTGAAGCCTGTAAAAACTGTAAAGACTGCAAAAATTGCAATGAATACGGTGGTACATGCAGAATGTGTTCAAATAAGTGAAACACAAAAAACAATCAAATCAATCAGGTACATCTTCAAAGAGCTGACCCTATCATCGCTCTTACTACTGAGCGGTTATATAAAACAGAACGGCATATGCTGTAAACACATCATTGAAGCGGGGCTTACCGCTAATAACAGCATAGACAATTTCCTGTCCCCTTCGTCATAAATCTACCTACAGGTATTCGCGGACTAGGGCCATACATATAGTTTTGTATATTTATATAAATAAATCATCATTCACACTATCAATATTATCACAATGGACTTCAAAGATGAAATAAAACAATTTGGCGAGCGGGTTGAAAAACTCAAAGACCAGATACTTACCGAAGAAGCCACCAAGAATGCATTGATCATGCCTTTTATCAAAGCGTTGGGCTATGATGTGTTCAATCCGTTTGAAGTAGTACCGGAGTTTGTAGCCGACATTGGTATTAAAAAAGGAGAAAAAGTAGACTACGCCATCCTCCGCGACGGGCAACCCTGTATACTGGTAGAATGTAAACACTGGGGCGACAATCTCGACCCGCACAACTCGCAGTTGTTCCGCTACTTCCACACTACCAAAGCCAAATTCGGCCTATTGTCTAACGGTATCATCTATCGTTTCTATACCGACCTGATCGAGCCTAATAAAATGGATGAAAAACCGTTCTTCGAGTTCAACGTTACCGATATAAAAGACAACCAGGTAGAGGAGCTGAAGAAGTTTCACAAATCTTACTTCGATGTAGGGAATATCCAGAACACGGCCAGCGAACTTAAATACATGAATGAGCTGAAAGTGCTGATCAACGCAGAGTTCCAGGCGCCTACCGAAGGTTTTGTAAAGCATTTTGCCCGGCAGGTATATCCCGGTATGCTCACCTCCAAACTGATGGAACAGTTCAGCGATCTTACCCAACGTTCTATACAGCAATACATCAACGACCTGATCACCGAACGGCTGAAATCTGCGCTAAAAAAAGAGGACGCCCGCGAACTGGCAGCTGCAGAACAAGAGACAGCAATTGCAGCCGGTACAAAAGAGGGCAAAATAGAAACCACCGCAGAAGAGCTGGAAGGCTTTCTGATCGTAAAAGCCATACTGCGGCAAAAGATAAAGACCAGCCGGATCGTACACCGCGATGCACAGTCCTACTTCGCCATACTGCTCGACGACAATAACCGAAAGACCATTTGTCGCCTGTATCTCAATGGCAGCAAACGTTACATCGGCACGTTCGACGAGCAGAAAAAAGAAACCCGCAACGAGCTACAGACAGTAGACGATATTTTTAACTACGCAGAGCTACTGCATAACACGGTGGCAGCTTACGACAACGAGAAAGTCGGTAAACAGACTATTGCTACAGAGCCCTGAATCGGATCGTGGAAGAAACCAGCTATATGGCTTGGTATCATCGCCATCATAGGATTATGTTTTTTCAGGAACTGCTTTGAACACGAGGAAACCATAACTGTCCCGCAACGTTTTGAACAGGTTACGGAACCTGGTTATCAGCAGGCGGCAACACCTCCACAACCGGCAGCGTTCGATTGCGGCTTTAGTGACGGGTATCATAAGGCAAGCGTAGATTATCATAACCCACGCACCCGGTTTTCCAATACCTATACGCTGGATGTGGAAATAGATGATTGTCGCGTTGTACAAATCAATTTCCCAAACGGTGGCTGGCTGGACGAAAGCCATATCAAACCTACAGCCATTGATAATAACGGCGATGCCTCTATAGAAGACGACAAAGGCAGAACCTATCTCGTACATCTCAGGTATACCGAAGTCAGCAACCCGGCACGGTCACATCTATGCGGCCATATTACCCGAAAAGGAACACCTTGCCGGCACTGGGTAAAAGGTCCCGGATATTGCTGGCAGCACAAATAAACACATAATAAACATTCATCAAAAAAACAGCAAAAATGAAAGCAATATTATTTGCTATAACCACACTATTGTTTGTCGCCTGCGGGCATACAACACATAAGGCATCACCGGTAGCACAGGTCTGTGGCGCATCCGCGCGCGGCTGCACCGGCAGCAAATCGTGCAGTGCATGCACCAACTGCAAATATTGTAAACACTGCGCTAAAGAAGGTGGCACATGCGGTGTGTGTAAGTAAGCATACTTAAAACAAACGGATGGAAGATAAAAGGCGATTTAGGGAAGCTATAGCCGATGACCTGAGAGAGTTTGAAAGGCTTGGGATCATCAGCCCCGACTTCCAGAGAGTAAGAACAGAACTGCGGATCAGGTAAGCGATCTATAACAAATCAGACCTTTATACGCGTTTTGTTTTTATAGATACGTCTATCAACCCGCGTCATGGCGAGGAACTGCCTGTCCGCCGTAGGAGGAAAGCCATCCGCACAATATCCGGGCTGTGTGTTACGTGCAGATTGCTTTATCGTCGTGCCTCCTCTTCGCAATGACGCGGGTGGATATAGCGTTATATCAAAGTGGGCTACCGGTCTGTCGCATTGGGCATACTCTGCAGCTGCGGTTCTTTATCCTTTGCCGGTAGCATGCGGCTGTCGGTATAGCAGGTGAACGGAAACCGTGCGCGTATCATATCCATAGCCAGGTATTCGGTCTTGTAGGCCGTGCCATAGAGCGTAGGCGCAAAGGTCATAAACACACCGGTGGTATTGGTACAGCGGTTTACCCAAATAATAGCGCCAAACGCACCATCGGCGCTTATCTGCTCCTGGTAGGCCTGCACGGGGTTGTAAATATCCAGCCAGGTGCCCAGCCCGTAGTAGATCGTATCTGCACCGTAAGGATTGTTGTTTGTGGGACTGTTGGGATAAGGCGATGCCACCTGCAGTGCATGGTTGGTCTGGTCGCGCCACAGCTCCTGCATGCGTATGGCATTTACCACCGGCGTGCCCGCTGCATTCTTACCATTGTGGAGGATGAACTGGCCAAAGCGCAGCATATCGGCCGCATTGGACGATATACCACCGGCTATACGCGGATTGGCGGGCGTACTAAGTGCATATTTGGTATTGGTAAGCCCCAGCGGCTGCGCAATCTTTGTTTTAAACAAGCTGTCCCAGGGCAGGCCTGCAGCCAGCTCGCCAGCAGCACCGGCTACCTGCTGGTCTTCGCCCGTGTAGGCAAACTTTGTACCGATGGGCGTGTAGATAAGCGATTCGTTACGCAATATACTGTCGGCCGATTGTTGCAGCGTAATACTGTTGGACGCATTGTAGTTCGTATTGCCGTCGAGCCCGCTGGTATGTGCAAACAACTGGCGCAGCGTTATCTTTCCCTTGCCCAAAGCCGTGGTGAATGGGTAATACATGGCTATCGTATCATTGAGCCTTATAGCCCCGTCCTGTGCCAGCCGCAGCATCAGCGCTGCAGAAAATGTTTTGGTACAGGATGCGATATTGCCCGTAGTAGTGCTGTCGGCGCCCTGGTGATAATAGTAGACCAGCGAGTCGTTGTGCATCACCATACACACCACTTTGTTGTGAAACACGGTATTGAGCTTTGCATTCAGCAGGCTATCGACCGAAGTAAAGTTGTACTGGGCCTGTGCGGTGCTGCACAGCGCAGCCAGCCCAAGGAGGGTAAGCAGTTTTTTCATAGTGAGGCTGTTTAAAGTAGCAACAATTTAAAAACTTTGATCATAAAATGCGCATTCTTTATCCTTATAGCAACGCCGGTATTTATGCGATGAAATATGCCCCGCATCGTGCATCTGTTGATTATTTGTCCGTTATTTGTACACGATAATCTCCATGCAACAGGTAATACAGGATTTGAAAGACGGCCAGACGATGCTGGTAACCGTACCTGCCCCACAGGTTAAGCCTGGTCATATACTCGTGCGTACGGCCTGCAGCCTGGTATCGTCGGGCACGGAGCGTATGCTGGTATCGTTTGGCAAAGCTGGCTGGATCGGTAAAGCGATGCAGCAGCCGGAGCGCGCACGGATGGTGTGGGACAAGATAAAGACCGACGGACTGAAGCCCACGATCAACGCGGTGTTCAGCAAGCTGGACCAACCCATACCACTCGGCTACAGCAATGCAGGCACGGTAATAGCCGTAGGCACCGGTGTAACGGGCATCAAAACGGGCGATCGTGTGGCTACCAACGGGCACCATGCAGAGATTGTGTGCGTGCCGCAAAACCTCGCAGCCAAAGTACCGGGCAATGTAAGCGATGAAGCTGCTGCATTTACCGTAATAGGCGCCATCGGGCTCCAGGGCATAAGGTTAATTAATCCCACTTTCGGGGAAACAATAGTAGTGATCGGCCTCGGGCTCATCGGGCAGATAACCGCACAGTTGCTCAAAGCAAACGGCTGCCGTGTGATAGGCGTAGACCCCGATGCACATAGGAATGAACTGGCTGCTGCCAAAGGCATACTAACTACCACTCCGGAGCAGGCGCGGGCTTATGTGTCCGCCCTCACCAACGGCAACGGAGCAGATGGTGTGATCATCACTGCTGCATCAAAAAGCAACGACATCATAGCACAGGCAGCGCATATGTGCCGCAGGCGCGGGCGTATAGTGCTTACGGGCGTAGTAGGACTGGATATAGACCGCGCCGATTTTTACGAAAAAGAACTGAGCTTCCAGGTAAGCTGCTCGTACGGACCGGGACGTTACGACCCTGCCTACGAACAGAAGGGACAGGACTACCCCATCGGCTTTGTACGCTGGACGGAACAGCGCAATTTTGAAGCGGTGCTGCAGGCCATGGCTACCGGTCAGCTGGATGTGCAATCACTGATCTCTGAACGGGTGCCGCTGGCAGACTATAAAAAAGTATACGATCATCTTTCAGGCACGAACAATATTGCTACCCTGCTGATCTACGATCAAACACAGCAGGAAGCAGCACATACGGTTCGTTTGTCGGGCAAAACATTTCCTGCAGGCCAGCCGATTGGCGGCATTATAGGCGCAGGCAATTTTACCGCTGCCGTACTGCTTCCCGGCCTGAAGAAAGCAGGCTTATCCATCAGTACCATAGCCAGTGCAGGCGGGCTTTCTGCAGCTACACTGGCAACAAAGTTTGACATCCCCAATGTCACGACAGACTATCATGAACTGCTGAACGACGCGGCCATCAATACGGTGTTCATCACCACGCGCCACCACCAGCATGCAGCCATGACGATAGCGGCATTGCAGGCAGGCAAACATGTGTTTGTAGAAAAGCCACTGGCCATCACACAGCAGCAGCTCGATGATGTTATTGCCGCAGCAGCAGCTTCAGATAAAACTATATCTGTGGGCTTCAACCGGAGGTTTGCGCCGCTGGCGGTCCGCATGAAGCAATTGCCGGGCAGCGATGATGTGCCGGTCAACATAAACATAACTGTAAACGCAGGCATGATACCTGCCGGTCACTGGACACAGGACGCCGAAACGGGCGGTGGACGCCTGATTGGCGAAGCATGCCATTTTATAGATCTCTGCTCGTTCATCACCGGCTCAATGGTAACAGGTGTGTATGCCAATGCTATGGGCAGCACGACAGACAATGCCAGCATCGTTTTGCAATATGCGAACGGCAGCAATGCCACCATCCATTATTTTGCCAACGGCCATAAAGCGTATGATAAGGAACGTGTGGAAGTATACAGCCAGGGCCGCACACTGATACTGGAAAACTGGCGTAAGCTTACAGGTTATGGTTTCAGTGGTTTCTCTTCTGCAACTGTGCAGCAGGACAAAGGTCATACGCAACAGTTTCGCCTGCTGGCCGAAAAGCTCACCCACGGCGGCGATCCGCTTATCTCTTTTGCGTCGCTGGTCAATACATCACGGGCTACACTGGCTATCGTGGATAGTATTGGTAGTGGAGAAAGGATTCATATCGATCTGTAACAGCACTTTTTAATAACGTAATGTCTCTCGATAACTATCGGGACTGAACGCAACGTAGTGAAGTGAAGGAACTCACATAGTGTGAGATGCTTCCTTTGTCAGCATGACATTCGTGGCGTAATCGAAGGGGCGCTTTTACACATACTCACTTCACCCTGCGATACGAATACACATTCCGGATATAGCGGTTGAAATATTTTCCTTTTGATTCAGCATGCATAAACGCAGTATGCACACGGGCGGGTACGCGCAGGTATTGGTACACGCGGCCGGTAAGGAATGCGATCTCCAGCAGGCGCGACGCTGCGTCATACCCCACGGAGGCGATCGTTGAAGAAGAAACGGCGACCCGTTCCATCAGCTTTCCGGTGTTTGTTCCATCAGGTATACCATGAGCTGCGTAGCGGCATTAAGTACCGGTCCCGCCAGCGGATCTTTGAAGAATATCTCTGCTGGTCCCTGGCCGAAGTACAATCCGTCCGACACAAGAAAACTGAGGCGCACCGTACCTTTGGGTGGATATGGCAGACGTTTTTTATCCCACGGACCTATTTTTTCCACAACGGAAGATGCATTGAGAAACAGTTCCCTGGTAAGCCTTTTTGTCATCGAATCTTCCATGTTTTCCCACACGATCATTTTCCCTGACTGGTTGATATATCTCGCTGTACCATCCTTAAACGAAGCCAGCACATCGAGTCCGCCATCCATACTTACTTCTGCAATAACACCGAGCAGTTCTTTTTCTGCAGGCTTGTGCCCCGCAGCCAGCAGCTTGTTGCACGCCAGCACCCTTGCACGTGTATCCAACACAGCATCGGCAATTACCTGCTGCAGCGCCTGTTGACCGGCATCTTTTGACAGCAGTACATTCCACGGATACTCTGCCGGGGATGTATTATTGCTGCCAAACAGTTCGGTATCGTCGGCAAATAACAGGTTGTAGACCGTATTCAACTGATCCGTTTTATAGGGCTGCAATACCGGCGCTGCCTGCTGTGTTTGCTGCACAGGAGCGGGTTCCGGCATTATATGTTCTTCCGGTTCGGGTGTTTCTTCGGATTTCTTACGTAAAAAGCTGAACAGTCCCATATGCGCTTATTTGTAACGGAAACATTATTTGACTGTAAGATAGTCAAGTATGCATATTTTTGAAAGATGCGCACGATCAACGATATTAAAAAGGCACTGGAACAGGCGGGTATACGCCCCCAATCGTGCAGCTATGCCGAAATATCAATGCTGGAAACGCACTGGCAGCTGCAATTACCTATGGTTTACCGTTCTTTCCTGATGCACATGGGTAATGGTGCAGGCCGCTTTATGGAGGGATCTGATGTGTTCTATAATTTCTTATTTGACCTGAACAGCTGGGGCAGATTATTTACTGCAGAAAACCACCTGCCTCCCCTGCCCGATAACGCATACGTTTTCTGGATGCACCAGGGTTATAATATGGCTTATTTTACCTGTGATGACAACGACGACCCGCATGTTTTTCTCCAGATGTGGACAGAAGATGGTATTACGGAGCTTTGCTACCCTTCGCTGGCCGATTTCCTGTATGAACAATTGATCGCTTCGGGTATTGTGACGCTGCCCAACAGCAACATAATAGCTGAATAACAGTCATTTTCTTACCTTCGCGCGGCTTAGCCTCATACATATGATGCATACGATCATGTTTTACCTGCAGCCCCTTGTTGCTGCATTCACCGGCTGGTTTACCACCTGGATAGCTATTTATATGCTTTTTCATCCCAAAGAACCGAAACGGTTCCTGGGGCTGACCATACAGGGCGTATTCCCGAAGCGCAAGCAGCAGTTTGCTGCCAAACTGGGCTCTATCGTGGCTTCGGAGCTGCTGCACTTCCGCGAGATAGCGCAGCACTTCACCGACCCGGCACACCTGGCTTCCCTGCGTCCCGGCATTGAAGCACACATTGATACCTTCCTGCACACACGCCTGAAGGAGAAGATACCCGTACTCTCGATGTTTGTAGGAGAAGGCACGCTGTCCAAGATCAAGGAAGGGCTGCTGGAAGAGATAGACCTGATGCTGCCCGATGTGATAGGTCAGTATGCGGGCAATCTCGAAGCCAAAATAGACATTGAGCAGATGGTAACGGAAAAAGTGCAGGGCTTCTCCACCGACAAGCTGGAAGAAATATTACTGGGCATTATGACGAAGGAATTACGCTTCGTGGAACTGATCGGCGGCGTGCTCGGCTTTATGATCGGGCTGATACAGATGCTGCTGGCGATGCTGTGATTTAGTTGAGCGGTTGAATAGTTGATATGTTTGGTGTGTGATAGGTGTTGCGTAAAAGGAAATATTCCGGGAGCAACGAAGTTTCTTCAGCTTATAAACGGCTCAACATATCAACTTATTAACATATCAACCTGTCAACCTATTAACCTAACTTTGCGCATTCTCTTAGACTGTTTCTGAATGAATCCCATCAAAAGGGTTTTAGGCCATCTTTACTTCCTGTACGCGATACTGCTGTTTGTCGCTACAATGCTGATCGTATTCATCCCCATCTGGATCACTTCTTTGTTTGACGAACCTACGCGTTCCCGGCTGCTGCATCCCATCTTCAAAGGCTGGATGAGTGTATACCTGCCACTGGTGTTTTGCCCGGTGCTGCGCAAAGGCAAAAAGCATTTTAAGAAAGGGGAAAACTACGTGGTGGTCTGCAATCATAATTCGCTGGCCGACATACCTGTTTCCTCACCCTGGATACCCGGCCCCAATAAAACACTGGCCAAGGCCGAAATGGCCAAAATTCCGCTGTTTGGCATGATCTATAAAGCCGGCTCTGTGCTGGTGGACCGTAAAAAAGGGAACAGCCGCAGGGAAAGCTTTGCGAAAATGCAGGAAATGCTGGATAAAGGACTGCATCTCTGCCTGTATCCCGAAGGAACACGTAACAAAACGGAAGAACCGATGCAGGCATTTTACGATGGCGCATTCATCACTGCCATCAAAGCGCAAAAACCGGTCATTCCCGCACTGATATTCAATACCGGCAGGATATTGCCGCATCATATGAAACTCTGGGCTATACCAATGCCTATTCCCATTCACTTCCTGCCGCCAATAAGCACCGAAGGACTGACGCTGAATGATACGGAAATGCTGAAAAGCAAAGTGCGGGCCATTATGGAAGCATATTATATAGCTCACCGAAAAAGATAGTATGCAGTTCACGATCATAGGCACGGGCAATATGGCATGGCTGCTGGGCACAAGGCTCACGCAGGCGGGTCATACGTGTATGGGCGTATACGGGCGTAATCGCGATGCTGCAACAACGCTGGCAGACGCGATACATGCACCGGTGCTTACAGATCTGCACATACCCGATGTATACGATGCCTGTATCATTGCCGTGGCCGACCATGCAATAGCGGAAACAGCTGCGCAGCTTTCTTTTGAAAAAACAGTGCTGATGCATACAGCGGGTGCCGTGCACATTGATGTACTGGCAGGATATGCAGTGCATTATGCAGTACTGTGGCCGGTATATTCTATTCTTAAAAACAACCTGCCGGAACACCGGAATATACCGGTAGCTATAGAAAGCAATCACGAAAATGCATGGCTGGTAGCTACACAGTTAGTACGGTCTTTCTCTGACGATCTTTTTCCTGCAGACAGCATACAACGTAGCTGGCTGCACCTTACAGCCGTTTTTTCCAACAATTTCGTGAACCATCTCATGGCCATTGCCGCGCAGGTGTGTGCGGAACAAAACCTGCCGTTCACAGTTATGCTACCCATACTACAGCAAACCTTCGGGCGTATAGCAGACCAGTCGCCACGTGAAGTGCAGACGGGACCGGCGCGGCGCGGCGATACAGAAACGATGAACAAGCATTTATTGCTGCTGCAATCGCACCCTGCATGGCAGGCAGTTTACAGCGCGATATCGGCCTCTGTAGAAAACATGTATAAAAAGGCTGCGAACGATTAACTTTGCGCAAAATTCATATTTACGATTTTCATGTACACAATTAAATTCAGGTTTGAACAAAAAGGACTGGAACCGGTAACATTAGATAATATACAGGGCGACCAGAGTATACTGGAAGTGGCGCTGGACAATCACATTGTTTTACACCACAACTGCGGCATGGTATGCGCCTGCAGTACCTGTCATATATACCTGGAATCGGGCGAAGAGCATATACCTGAAATATCTGACAAGGAAGAGGACTTCATCGACCGTGCACGCAACCCGCGCATCAGCTCGCGGCTGGGCTGCCAGTGCATACTGGAAGGCAGCGGCGGCACTGTAGAAGTGGTTATCCCCGACCAATCGCTCATACACGGAGAATAATCAGGTTGAAAAGTTGAGTCGTTGAAAGGTTCATACGTATTTTTACTTACCTGTATTCAACGTAGCAACTTATAAACAGATCATATTCAACTACCGGTCACCAACCAACTAAAAACAATCAACCAACAACTAAAATGTACGAACCACCGATACACTGGAACGACTACGAGGATATAGCGCTGAAACTGTATGAAAAATTCGGCGATGATTTTGGCGAAAGCCAGATATACCGTGTGCGCTTCACTGACCTGCTGGACTGGGTGCTGGCATTGCCGGGCTTTGAAGGCAAACGCGAAGAAAGTAATGAAGGTCACCTGGAAATGATACAGTCGAGCTGGGTGTATGAATGGCGCGATAACCAGGGGTAATATGCTGATGTGATGATTAGCTGATGTGCTGATTAGCTGATATGACTGATCCAAAATCCGAATTCCGAATTCCGTACCATGAACCTGCTGGAATTATTCAAACCGATACGCAGTTTTATTTTCGATATTGAAGGAGTGCTGACAGACGGCACTCTTTTGATCTCGGAGATCGGCACACATATGTTCCGCCTCCACAGCCGCGACCTGTATGCACTACAGCAGGCACAGGCAGCGGGTTACGAGCTTGTGTTTATCAGCGAGCACGATTCCCGTCCTGCAGCCAAATACCTGCGGGAAGCAGGGTTTGCACATGTACACACTCATATCCGCGATAAAGCAGCCCTGCTGGGTTCGCTGAAGATAAATACCACTACTACCATTTATATGGGCGACGATATGCCCGATCTTGCCGCGATGCAGCTATGCGCCATCGCTTCCTGCCCCAACGATGCTGTTTCCGAGATCCGTGAAAAAGCCGCCTACATCTCTCCACGCAATAGTGGCCACGGATGTATAAGAGATGTAATAGAAAAAGTGCTGAAACTGAATAACTGTTGGTAAACAGCTGGTTAATGTAGTTATATTACTATTGCAACTTATGTAGTTGTTGTATATATTTGTAGTAAGAAAGCAACTTAACACCCAGAAACGAAAGCCATGAAAGTAACTTTACGAATTTTATTCGTTGTATTTGTGCTGTGTGCACTATCCCGCCCTGCCTCAGCCCAACTCAGCTACTACCACGATTCCCTGCGCGTATCTATCCTCGATACTTCGGCACGCCCGACAGGCATTGTAAATGGCATAGTGACCACCAATAATGCTACAGCCAATACAATCTTCGGCAATTATAACGTAACCAACGCCATACAGCTCTACCCTTCCTCTTCACAGCAATACCTGCGCCAGGTATACCTTGTTATCTGCAATTGCAATGAAATGGAACTGAAAGACACGCTGAACAATCATTCGACGATATTCTGGGGTGCACAGCCGATCCCTATACCGGAACAGCTCGCAGTTTCCAATCTGTCTTCTGTAAAACAAAACATCACACTGTACCCTAACCCGGCTACAGACCGTATAACTGTTCAGGCGAGCGAAAAGATCACCAACATCATTGTACGGGATATGAGCGGCAGGATCCTACTGCAGCAGGCAGCCGGCCTGGTGGATGTGCACGGATTAAGCACCGGCAATTACATGCTTACAGTACAGACTGCTGCCGGCAATACGACAGAGTTGTTCACAAAGAACTGATACAATTTTTAAATAACCTGACTGCCCAGCGCCTGCTCATTCATTGTGCAGGCGCTGTTGTTTTATGCCTCCGGTACGTAAGTTATACATTGGGCATTTCCATCATTTTTAACCAAAATATCAGATTAAATTTGTTAACATACGATATTTTTTAACCGCTAAAATCAACCATCCGTCGAATAAATTGGGGCTACAACCGCGCCAGGACTGCGTTTCAGCCAATACCGGTTAACAATCCTGTAACCAGATAGCTGACAACAAGCTATTAACAGTTAAGTGGCATAATCATATACATATATCCTATTTACATTTATCAAAAATCAGATAAATGAAACAATTATACTACATCCTGCCCCTTTGCTTTATTGCTGTTGTATCAGCTCATGTAACCAAAGCACAAACACACACCTGCCCCACGATGGTTGGCAGGAATAATGGTAACGGCCAGGCCAACAACTGTCCGGGTGTTAATGGCACGCCGATAGCCTCAAGTGCAAGCGGCACCAGTTTTCAGGGTGTTCCTTCCGGCGCCAAGACCGCAGACATTACTTTAAAGCACAGCAACACCGATGCCTGGTACACCAATCCGCCTGCTATTTATGCGGTATATACTACCAACGGCTCCACATCCACAGCTGTTAATACCTATCCCGGTCCTCCGGGTGTTCCATCTTCAGGCAACGTGAAATATTGTTCTTATGCCGGCTCTTCCGGAAACGGTAATATGCCCAATGCAGGTGTTATTACCATACGCTTCGTGACGCCCACCAATATATCGGACTACCTGGTATGTTCTTACGATTTCAGCAATGGCAATGCACATGTCACCACACCTTCATCTATAGTGACACTGCCGGTGCATTTTTACGGATTTGATGCTACTGTGGTAAACAAATCGGTGAGTCTCAACTGGACCACCAGCCGCGACAAGAACGCTAACCGTTTCGTGGTAGAACGCTCTGTAAACGGATCGGACTTTATCAGCATTTTCAGCACACCGGCTGCAGACGCCAACTCGCAGGACGTAGCCAATTACAGCTATAACGATTACGAAGCCGGCACACTCAGTGCTAATAAACTGTACTACCGCATCAGTGAAATAGATCATGACGGCACTATTACGTACAGCAATATCAATACCGTTTCACTCACCAGCGATGCGGCAGCACTCAGCATGGCCCTGCAGGGCAACATGCTGGTAATAAAAAGCGGCGGTACCTACGGAACGCTGCAGTACATAGACATCAGCGGCCGTGTATTAAGAGAAGACAAGATCAGCCTGAATAATGGTGTTACCGCTATGGATGTGCAGAACGCGCAGACCACAGGCATTTCTTTCATAAGGCTCATTGCCGGTAGCCAGGCAATTGTGTGCAGGATGTAACAGATCAGCGTACCAATGCAAAAACGGCTCCGTTATGGAGCCGTTTTTTGTTATTACTCAGAGGTTGTGATGATCATTTTTTTACTTTCTTTTTGTGCAGTTGCGATGGCGGCGTCGGGTAAGAGGCAAAGCTGATCGCGAAACTGAAGTCGCCAAAAGTATCCGGTTGTGCATCTGACGGAGATGGCGCAATAGTGCTGCCTGTATGACAACCTGTACAGGTGGTGCGCTGGATATAACTTTCCATCGTGCTGTTGGCCACCGGTATCGTTGGCTGCATATACTGTGGATTCAACTGTCGTGGCGACGGTATCGGCGTAGCAGGATCGGGCTGCGGGTTGGTAGACCAGATCACATTTACCAGCTCATAGTACTGGAATACAGAGTTAGGAAACAGTTGGGCTATCTGGCCCTGCATTGTGCTGTTCACACTCGTAGCCGTAGCATCTATCGGCGTAAGCCTCGATACCTGCACCGGTTTGGGTGCTGGCCCGCCTTTACAGAGATAATAAGGGGGCGGCACATTGGCCTGGCAGCCCACGGTCACCGGCGAGGTTTGCCCTGTAGCCAGGCAGCCATTGGGTACCGTTACCTGCTGCGGCGTACAGGAAGCATTGTAAAAATTGTACTCGCCCGTTGCCACAGTGCCCGAATCCGGCACATTGTCTACATGCTCAAACGTTGCCCAGACCCAGGTAGGCTGTTTCGCCGTTTTATGCAGTATATGCAGGCCTACCAGTGCTACGGTCGTGTTGCGCAACTTGCCGGTATTAGGGTCCAGCACCGTTGCATAAGACAATTTGTAATGGTTCCACTTCTGGTTGGCAGGGTCCGTTACTTCCATCCATGCGGCTTTCAGCTCTATAGCGCCGGTGACACCATTGTATACACCCTGCGGAAAGTTGAACGGTTTGCCCTTCTTTACAGAATCGTACTGGTTTTGCGCATTGTAATATTTATTGGCTACCACAAAGTCATAAATATCCTTGTTGAGCAATACTTCATACCATACGTTCGTACCATTCTGCGCGCCCAGCCAGCTTGGTGCATTGAACGGGAAAGCCTGTCCTGTGTTCGTAGAGTCGAACTGGGCTTCCGTTATATCCTCAAACTTATCAGTAAATGTGAGCAGCTTTGTCTTACGACGGTTGAGCAGCAGTTTCTGGCTTTTGAACTTTGAAACATACTGCTGCGATACAAGCGTGCCCCATGCAGGCGGCGGTACGCCCTGCGGCTGAAACATCACTTCGCGCGGCATATAAGTCTCCCATTGCACCGGGTCCGTATTACCTGGTTGTCCGAAGCTGTCGGCAGGATCTGAAGGCCAGTTGAGCGCTATAAACTCCGACCAGGCAAAGCAGTCTGCATTGGTCTGGTTACCGAAAAACAAAGCATCGCCCGGCACATTGCCGCTGAAAGTCACCTGCAGCGAACCGCAGTTGCATACAGGCGCCGAAGCACTGCTGTTATCCGGTGATGCATGGCTGTGTTTGCCGCCCATCATACTTTGCCCTATGGAAATAAAGAACGGCAGCGCCAGCACAGCTGCTACGGTATACAGCAGGCCGTTATTTTTTTTCGTTGTTTTGGTTTTCATGATCTTCCTCCTTCTTGTTTTTTAACCGGCGACTACATTAAGTAATGCAGGCATTGCCGCACCCTGCGCCTGCCCGGGATTGGTCACATACACATTACGCAGGCCCGTTGCTGCAGTCGTTGACACAGAAAGATCAAAATAGAGCACAGCATAAGTGCCGGGATAAGAATTGCCCGGTACGGCATAGTTCACCGACCCTACACTGGTGACTGTGGCTTTCAGGTCGCCGCTGCCGTCAAAAGTAATGGAAGGCCATGTCGTAGGATCGCCGGGAGTAGCCGTCAGCGTATCGCAGGTAAGTGCCATCTGCCCGGTAGCTCCCTGTGCAATGATCGGGGCAATGAGTGTACTGTTGCTCACCAGCGTCATCGGCTGGTTTACCGGGTTGGCTACTTTATCGTTGGCCATCGCGTTAAACACGTTTGCATAGAACATCTGCAACGGCTGCGCCAGCGGGTTGGCTTTTGATACAGAGCAGCCGATAGCGGCCGGTGTAGTGCTCGTAAAGCCGGTAGCTACGATCTGCATATTGAAGGTCTTCGTCACCTGCCCGCCATACATGATCGGTGTACCATTAATGGTGATATCAGACACTGTATAGCCCAGGCTTTCCGGCACTTCAAACACAGCATGCAGTATAAAATTGCCCGGCAACTGGTTACCATCAACCGTCATGGTTTCCTGTCCGCGTACGATCTTCCAGAAAGACGAAGCCGGTGTACCGTCCGGCGTTTTGTAGCCGGAGAAGTTAGGCAGTTGTATATACAGGCCCGGAGGGTTGGTCAGTGTTACGGTAAGACCGCCGCTCACTATCTGGTTCACCGTTCCGCCGATATTCGGATCACTGTTGCGGTGCGGCTGGCCGTATTGTGCACAGCAGATAAGCGTGTTAAAATCGTTATTGCCTACGGTGCGCTGTACGGTAGCTGCACAGGCAAGGCCTGTTTCGGTCTGTAACGTATTGGGCGTGCTGGTAAGGTGCATAGCGCCGCCGGCACTATCTGTAGAGAACGGGCCACTGTTCCACTTATTGAGTGGGTTGTAGGCAGGCTTTCCGGTAGACGGGTCGGTTACGATGTTGCCTCCTGAATCATACAGGTAGAGATCTTCCAGCTTTATCTGCGGCTTGTTGAGCGTAGACTGGTAGATAGACAGCGCGGTGTAACGGTCGGTCATCCAAAGTGTGTTCCAGTATTCGGGATTCTCACAGGTAAAATCAATACGCGTGATCTTGTTTTCGCTGTTGCGGGTCACAGCCCATTCGCAATACTCATCCTGCCAGCCGCGCGGACCATAAGGGCCATACACTGTCGGAGTGAAGCTGCGGTCGGGGCAGGGATTGGTGGTGATAGTACCGAAGCTGGTGGTACCGTCGGGCAGGTAGCCGGTGTCTGCGAGCGACAACACATCAGTAGCAGACAGGCTGGGAAAATAATAACTGATACGACCGGGAAATGCCTGCCATTCGATATTGGGCGTGATGGCCGAAGACGGGATAGGTGTATCCAGCGGGTTAAAATAATTGGTGGTAGGCGGCATATTGTCCATGTTCCAGATACTGCCGGCCATGCCCTGCTGGATGAAACCATCGAGATTGGTATTCCATTGTGCTACCAGTGCGGCCTGTTTCGTAGGGTCTGTCGGGAAATCTACCTGTCCAGCAGGCGGGAGGAATGCAAAATTGTTTGCCATAGTGTTTGTGTATTTGATGGTGATGAAAAAAATCGGGTAAATGGTGTGTTGTATTTTGTCAATGCATATGCGGCACGTATCTGCGCAGGGGAGAAACATGTACAGATACGGCTTTTTGTACCGGCAATACAAAAAACCTTTACTGTCGCGCGAATCCCATTTTTACTGCGAATGATATGATCCTTGTTCCCTGAAAATACTCTTTCCGGATCTGGCAGGGCCGGTAATGCAATGATTTGCCATTATGTTGTGGCATATCTGCTCTCTCTGCGACAAATATAGTTTTTGGCCAATGCAAAAAAACGGGTAGAAATACCTGATTTTGAATTTGTCAACTTTTAAAAGTTGACAAATTCAAAATCAGGCTCCCGGATCTGTGATCCCTCTCCTACCACACCAGTGCGCTGGCGCCCAGTATAGCGGCATCTGCATCGGGCAGTGCCGAATGCAGCAGCGAGATCTTGTTCTTGTAAATTTTCAGGAGGTTGGCTTCCATATGCTCACGCACAGGACCAATGATAAGCTCACCGGCCCTGGCCAGTCCTCCGAAGAAGATAATGGCCTGCGGTGACGTGATGGCTACCGCATCGGCCAGTGTTTGCCCCAGTATCTTACCGGTAAATTCAAATATTTCTATCGCGAAAGTATCGCCTGCTTCGGCAGCTTCATGTATCTGGCGGGAAGTAACAGCACCTTTGTACTGCCGCAATAAAGTTTCATCATTACGCGCGTCCAGCCACTCTTCGGCAGTACGCACAATGCCGGTAGCAGAAGTATAAGTTTCGAGACAACCATACCTGCCGCAACCGCATTTACGGCCGTCGCGCACAGAGATCACGTGCCCCAGTTCGCCGGCAAAGCCATCGTGCCCGTAGATCATTTCGCCATTAGCAACAAAACCACTGCCCACACCCGTCCCCAGTGTCACCACGATAAAATCTTTCATGCCCTTAGCCGCGCCATAAGCCATTTCACCGATAGCGGCGGCATTGGCATCGTTGGTAAGCGTCACTTTCAGGTGCAATGCTTCACCGAGCAACTTTACCATCGGTATCACCCCTTCCCAGGGAAGATTGGGTGCATAAGCGATCTCACCGGTAAAGAAATTGCCGTTTGGTGCGCCTACACCCACGCCTACAACATTTTCCTTTCCTACATTTTCCAGCACCGGTGCCAGCTCACGGCTTAAGGCAGCGATATACTGGTGCACGGTATGGTGCCCTGTTGTAGACATGCGTCCTTTATGCAAAATATCTCCGCGTCGATCCACAATACCATAAGATGTATTAGTGCCGCCAATATCAATACCTAATGCAAGAGGTTGTGTTGTAGCCTGGAACATAAATTGCAATATACGGCACAACTCATAAAGAACATACCACCAGCCGGCCGGCTTTCTTCGCTGCTGTTTATGCAGTACATTTATTCAGCAACAAAACCACCATGATCACCAGGCTGCAGCTCATCATCCTTGCCTTACTACCTACGCTGGTACAGGCACAGACCACTGAAAATTACACACAATATGTGCAACCGCTTACCGGCACACAACGCATGGGGCATACTTACCCCGGCGCTACTGTCCCTTTCGGCGCGGTGCAGCTAAGTCCGGAAACGGATACACTGCCCTACGAGGTAAACGGTAAGTACAACAAAGACGTGTACAAATACTGTGCAGGCTACCAGTACGAAGACAAAACGATCGTCGGGTTCACGCATACACATTTCAGCGGCACGGGCCATTCCGACCTGGGCGACATACTTATCATGCCGGAAGCGGGCAAACTGCAATTGAATCCTGGCACGGCCGATCACCCGGAGAACGGCTACCGGTCTGCATTTTTACATACTACAGAAAAAGCGGAGCCGGGCTATTATAAAGTGCAGCTGACCGATGATAATATCACCGCAGAGCTTACGGCCACTACGCGTGTGGGCTTTCACCGGTATACTTTTCCGGCGGGCAATGAAGCGCACATCATACTGGACATGATGTATGGCATTTACAATTACCCCGATAAAAATGTATGGACATTCCTGCGCGTGGTGAACGACACACTCGTAACGGGCTACCGGCAAACGAACGGTTGGGCGCGTACACGAACGGTCTATTTTGCCATGACCTTCTCGAAGCCGTTTACTTCATACGGTTATGAGAACAATTCTAAAAAAGAAGTGTACCGCGGCTTCTGGCGTAAGTTCGACCAGCTGCACAATTTTCCGGAAATGGCGGGTCAGCAGATCAGGGCTTATTTCAATTTCAGCACTTCGGCCAATGAGCAGGTAAAAATAAAGGTGGCGCTCTCACCTGTGAGCCAGGAAAATGCCCTGCAAAACCTGCGTACCGAAACACCGGGATGGGATTTTGACGCAGTAAAAAAACAAGCGCAGGACCAGTGGAATGCCGAACTGGGTAAAATGCAGGTCATTACGACGAGCCTGGCAGAGAAGCAGAATTTCTATACAGCGTTGTATCATACGTTCATCAATCCTACTGTATATATGGATGTGAACAACAGTTATCGCGGCCTGGACCAGGATAATCATACGGCTGCGGGATTTACCAACTATACCACGTTCTCGCTATGGGATACCTATCGCGCACTGCACCCACTGTTCAATATCATTCAGCCACACCGTAACCGGGACATGATCCGCTCGATGCTGGCACATTATGATCAAAGCGTACAACACATGCTGCCGGTATGGTCGCACTATGCAAACGACAACTGGTGTATGATCGGTTACCACAGTGTATCGGTGATCGCCGATGCGGTCATTAAAGACAATGCAGACTTTGATGCGAACAAAGCACTTGATGCCTGTATCACGACCGCTACGCATCGCGGCTACGACGGCCTGGGCTACTACATGGATATGGGTTATGTACCGGAAGATAAGAACGGCGCTTCTGTATCGAAGACGCTGGAATATGCCTACGACGACTGGTGCATTGCGCAAATGGCCAAAAAACTGGGTAGGATGGATGTGTATACAACCTTCAGCAAACGTGCAGAAAATTACCGGAATGTATACGATGCTGTTACAGGTTACATGCGTCCGAGACTGAATGATGGCAGCTTCCGCAAACCTTTTGATGTGTTGAATACAGACGAGCCCGGCTATATAGAAGGCAATGCCTGGAACTACAGTCTCTACGTGCCACATGCGCCCGATACGATGATCGCGATGATGGGTGGCAAACAGCGATTTGCAGCGCACCTTGATTCATTGTTCACGATACAGCTGCCCGATTCATTTTTTGCGCATACCGAAGACATCACCCGCGATGGCATCATCGGTAATTATGTGCACGGCAACGAGCCTTCACACCACGTAGCTTATTTGTATAATTACACCGGCAAACCCTGGAAAACGCAGGAGCGTGTGCGCATGATCCTGAAGAAAATGTATCATCCCGGTCCGGACGGGCTGGGCGGCAATGACGACTGCGGGCAGATGAGCGCATGGTATATATTCAGCTCGCTGGGCTTCTACCCTGTGGCTCCCGGCTCCGATCAGTATGAACTGGGCAGTCCCTCGGTGAAGACGGCTACATTACAACTGGAAAACGGAAAAACGTTTACCATAGAAGCGAAGAACCAGAGCGATAAAAATGTGTATGTACAAAAAGCAGTGCTGAACGGTAAAACCCTTGACCGTTTATACATTACCCACAGTGAGATCATGAGTGGCGGCACACTGGTGTTTTATATGAGCGGGAAGAAATAGGTTGAAACGTTTATAGGTTGATTTGTTTCAGGTAAGCGGTGGACGGTGACCAGTAAGCGGTATAGTGCTGCGTATGCCTGTATCCATCTGTGAGAAACAGGTTCTGTACACTTCTGTGCTTTCTGTAAGAAAAAGGGAAACGTGAAACGTCAAAGGTGAAAAAATGAGTGGTGAACGATTCTGTGTGTTCTGTGAGCAATAAAATCTCTTCATAAGCCCTGTGTTAAAATGCCTGTGAACGCTACATGTGTCTCTACGGAAACAGGTTTTGTGATTTCTGTGAGACAAAGTGAAACGTGAAACGTCAAAGGTGAAAAAATGAGCGGTGAACGATTCTGTGTGTTCTGTGCTTTCCGTGAGCAATAAAAGCTATGTACACTTTCTGTGAGCAACATTGCGCCTTTGCATCGTTGAAAAAGAATAAGCCTATGCTTTAAACAATAAAAAAGACCGCCCATTACGGAGCGGTCTTTTTATTTTATTTCCAGTCGGAACAGAACTATTCTTCTTCGTCAAACTGCAGCACATCTTTGCTGGCGAGGAGCAGTTCGAATTCTTCTTTCGAACCAACCACCAGGTCATCGAAGTCGCGCATACCGGTACCTGCAGGGATGAGGTTACCTGTAATAACGTTCTCTTTCAGACCCATCAGGTTATCGCTCTTACCGTTGATAGATGCCTGAGACAGTACCTTGGTCGTTTCCTGGAACGAAGCAGCTGATATCCAGCTCCTTTCCAGCACAGTGGGATCCGAAGCTTGGAATTCACGTGACTTGAAGTCGCGGC
>JADMIO011863300.1_pt1 | contig 73653 bp, 55 predicted proteins | sample 8958161 | NCBI WGS metagenome assembly JADMIO01 (sample SAMN16585339, study PRJNA669376) | soil metagenome | isolation source: Crop rotation soil | place: USA: Cullars Rotation, Alabama | collected 2011
GCCGCGACTTCAAGTCACGTGAATTCCAAGCTTCGGATCCCACTGTGCTGGAAAGATCGGTATTGAACAAAACAGGTTCGCCGTCAATATGACCCTGCAGTTCGGAATTATTCTTCAAAACTATATTTTTTCCGCGCATCATCGAAAAAAATTTTGAACCGTGAATGGATTTATGCATTAACCTCCAGATAAGCGCCGGTACATGATAGAAAGAAAATTTCTTCATCATGGAAACATCAATGATTCCATCTGTTACGTTTGCAAAAGGAGCAATCACCGCATCGTTTCCCCATTGGGAGCTGTTGGCAACGGTGAGAAGAAAACAATCGGATTCAATGGTTTTCCCGTCAATAGTCAGTTGTTGTTTTACCGGTTTAAATCTGCTGAATTCCTTTAACACAATTTTAATGTAGGTGTAAAAACCACGCCGGGAGGATTTCGCAAAAAGATGCGCTACATAAGCATCAAAGCCCACGCCTATGGTGCCGATACAAAATTCATCATTCACCCTTATGGTATCAATCTGTTCAATTTTACCGGCGTTGATTACATGCATGGCTTTAATAAGATTCATTGGAATTTTAAGATGCCTTGCCATACCGTTGCCTGATCCCATCGGAAGGATGGCCATGGCCGTTTCACTTCCTTCAAGTCCCTTTGCAATTTCATTTGCCGAACCATCTCCTCCGACAGAAACCACTACATCATACTTTCTGTCAACCGCTTCACGACTTAGCAGCGTACCCTGTTTCGGAGCTTTTGTAAAAACAATTTCGAAATCATATTTATCCCTGTCTATTAAACGGTTCACCAATGCCGGTATATCGCGTTTCGTTTTTGTTCCTGATTTCGGATTGATAATAAACCGGATTTTTTTCTTCATACTTTTTTCAGGCGCTATTGCTGCTGCCTAATGCTACTGTTTACTGCCGCTTCTTTCCGAACCAACAGTCATCTTGTTTTTAATCAGCGCCTCGTTGTAATTCTGGATGAAGGCTTTTAATTTTTTTTCCAGCTTCAGTGCAATATCGCTTTCCTTATCCACAAGATTTTGCTGAAGCAAGCTATCAGTTGTGTAATGATAGAGAAAATTATTTTTGAGTGTATCCAGGCTCAGCGAATAATTGCCCGATAAAACCTGGTAGGAATCATTCAGGTAGTTGACTGCAAGGTGATCGGCGCTGGAATCAAACACGCTCTGCCCAAATGCGAAAAACGGCTGATCGAAATGAAGGTAATCGAGCACACTCGGCAAAATATCTATTTGCTGCGTGGTAAGTTCTGAAGTGCCTCGAAGTTCAGAATTATGCCGGTAAAAAATCAGCGGAATGGAATACATTCCCACCTTTCCCTGGTAGAATGGATATTCTGAAAGCGCAGTGTGATCCCCTGTAATGACAAACAGTGTGCTGTCGAACCATGGCATTTCGGAAGCTGTTTCGAAAAATTTTTGCAATGAATAATCCGCATACATTATGCTTTCATGAATCGGCAATGTTCCTTTTCTGAATTTACCCTTAAGGCGGGAAGGAATTGCATACGGGTGATGCGATGAAAGAGTAAAAACCACGGAGAAGAATGGTTGCTTCGTTTTGTTTAGCTGCTGTGCATAGTTCAGGAGAAACGGCTCATCGTAAATTCCCCAGCTTCCGTCAAAATCATTTTCATTTTTATATTCCCGGCGCCCGTAATAATAATCGAACCCCGCCAGATGGATAAAGTTATCGAAGCCCATCGTGCCGTTGGTTCCACCGTGATAAAAAGAGGTGACATAACCTTTCAGCTTTAAATAATCGGCGAGACTGTTTATGCCGTTTCCCGAATAAGAAGAGGTGATAAAGGGTTCTCCCATCAGCGAAGGAATTCCTGCTACAATACCTGGTATTCCTTCAATGGATCTTTTTCCATTTGCAAATGCATTCGTAAAAACAAGACTTTCTTTCATAATCGAATCCAGGAAAGGAGTATAGCCTTCGTAATTATTGAGGCTTCCGATGTACTCTTTCCCAAAACTTTCCAACACAATCAGCACGACATTTAAATTCCTGAAGGGCCCGGTATGATTATAATAATGATGAGTCGGGGAAATTCTTTCAGCTTCTTCTTTTGAAAAAAAGTTCAGCTCTTCAAGGTGATTTTTTCCATAAGTTTTCAGGATGGTGAAGGGTGTATTTAAAATCAGTGCGACATCTTTAGATGTGCCGTATTGTGAAGCAGAAATAATTGAAACAGGCTTGTACTGCACACCTCCCCTGAAGCCGATAATTACCAGAACAATTAATAAGGAGTAAACAATAATTTTAAATGGTAGGGAAAGTGACTTAGCCGGAATCGCCGTTCGATTTTTTGATAAACTTATCCTGCTATATGTCCTTATAAGGAATGCGGCAAGAAAAATAAAAATAAACAGCACATACCAGAAATCAATCACCATGTGCGGAAGCGTATTGATGAAGTCATCGCCATAGCTTATGATCTTGAATGCATCGCTCGTGGCATGCTTGGCTGAAAAACGAAAAAGGCCGAAGTCGATGCAGCTTAACAACAGCAGTGGAATATTTACAACCATGAAAAGTGCTTTCAGGACAAGCTGGTAGGTTTTGTGATAAAAAGACCGTGAGGGGTTAAAATGCAGGGCAATAAAAATAATGTTTGAAATCACAATTGCTGAAAGATCAAACCGAATCCCGAAAACGAAATCCTTTATTAAGGAAGCGGGGGGGACATCATGAAAATAATTCAGGTTGAAGAGCCAGAAAAGTAACCTGCAAAATGAATAGAAGATTACAAGCAGCAAAATTCTCTGCACAAGCAGCAGCAAATTACTTTTATAGTTCTGCATGCGCACGAAAGTAATAAAACAGGAGGGAAGGAGTGAAAATAAAAAAGCTGCCCGGTGTGGGCAGCTTTTCTTAAATAATTAAATAAATTTTTTATTGCTGGTGAAGAACATCTTCGTAAGGAACAGCACCTGTTGCTGTACAACCTGCGCCACCTGATTGCTGGGTATCAGTAAATTTAACTGAGAAATTATATTTACCTGCAACCAAAGCAATAGGAATTGTCGGAGCACCGTTAGGAGCAATAATGTGTGTGCAGCCTGAAGCTCCGCCAACTGCGGTTTGAGCTGTCGGCAATTCCACCTGTGAACCTGTCACCTGTCCGTAAATTGATGGAACAAGAGGATTGGTAACATAATCAGCGAAGAACTGGAATACTATCCTGTTGTTGTGATGTGCATCTGCTGTTACAGTTTGAGTCCAGGTAGTCACAAAACCATCTTCTGATGATAAATAAGTTCCTTCTAAATAATCTGCATCGTTTTTCACGGTTACTGTACGTGTGGCTGTTCCGACATTACCTGCTGCATCAGTGGCAGTATAGGTTAAAGTATAAGTGCCTCTTGTATCCTTATCAACTGACCCTGAAACGGTAGGAGTGATGCTTCCGTCTTTATCATCGGTTGCAGTTGCACCAGGATCAGAGAAAGAGGAATTAAGGGATATTGTCATACTTGAGCTTCCGCTCAATGTAACGACAGGAGCTGTTGTGTCATCTTTTTTACATCCGTTCAGAAAAAATAATGCGGAGGCAAGAATAATTGAACCGGTAACTAAAATGTTTTTTTTCATTGGTTTAAATGTTTTTGGTTTTTGGTTGTACATAAATTTATTTTGCAAAGTTAGTATAATTTCATTGGTGTATTCTTTCTTAAAATTCTATATCTTAAATGGGTTAATCATACCCCGTCATAAAAAACTGTTCCACGAACCGTGTTTTAAAAAAGTTATTTCTTATTTCTGGAGAAAAGAATCCGAAAGTTTCCCATGAAATGACGTTCGCGCTTTCGCCAAAGTTTTCTTTTAAATAAAAATTAACTGTAAAATCGTTCATTTTCAGTCAATTATGCTTAATGCAAACCCTGTGTTTATTTTTTTATTATTAAATAATCGTTCTATATTTGCGCCCACAAAACCAATTTAACTTAAAACATCAACCAAAATGAAAAAAGTACTATCTATTCTTTTATTTGCCGGCATCGCTACATTCGTTGCATGTGGACCTAGTGCCGAAGAAAAAGCTGCAATGGACAAACAACGTGCTGATTCAATAGCTACTGTTCAGAAAGCTTATGATGACTCTGTAGCTGCTGTTAACAAAGCTGCGGAAGACAAAGCAAAGCAGGATGCTGAAGCTGCTGCCAACATGGAAAAAGCAAGACAGGATTCTATCGAAGCTGCTACCAAGAAAAAAGGCACTGCCGTTAAAAAAACCAATGAGCAGAAAATAAAAGAAGACAAAAAAGTTCTTCAGAAACAAAAAGGTTGATTAGAACTCCAGGTATTTTCCAGGGAGTTAAATCAATTGTTGGGATAGTAAAAGAAGGTTATCTTATCGTTATTGATTGTTTTTGAATCTGGCTATTGCACATTCAAAAATTAAAGTACTTTTGCGCCCACTAAACCAAAAAAACACAATGAAAAAAGTACTCTTAACATTATCAGTTGCAGGAATGTTTGCATTCTACGCCTGTGGGCCAAGTGCAGAAGAAAAAGCTGCGCAATACACGAAAGATTCACTTCAGACTGCTGACTCATTGAAGGCAGCCATGGATGCAGCAAACGCAATTCAGGCCAACACAATGGTAGATACAACTGCCAGGATGATGGATACAACTATTGCCAGGTAATTTCATCCCTGAAAACACAAAAAGGAGTTCCGCAACGGACTCCTTTTTTTATTTTACTATATCCAGGTACTTATCGTGAATTAACTGACTTTTTTCCCAGGAACCTTCGTATCGTTCAGGCCGCAGGTAGGACAATCACCGTGTTTATTTTTTCCGAAGATTGCTTTATAAAACCTCGCGCCGAGGAAAAAGATAGCGCCGGCTGATATTAAAATTACGAGGATAGCCTGGGAATTCATTTCGCGAATAATTATCCAAAGGTATGAAGCTTTTTTCAATAATTTTGGCAACCCTATTTTAGCGACAATCTCTCATGGAGTTTAACAGAGCCGGTTTTGACAATGATGCGTTAATTAACATCTATAAAGAGCTTTTAAAGCCACGGCTCATTGAAGAAAAGATGCTTGTCCTGTTGCGCCAGGGAAAAATTGCAAAATGGTTTTCAGGTATCGGGCAGGAGGCAATTGCCGTTGGCTGCGGACTGGCGCTTGATGCAGATGAATACATTCTTCCCATGCACCGTAACCTCGGTGTATTTACCACCAGGAAAATTCCTTTGCACCGGTTGTTTTCACAATGGCAGGGAAAGCCGGGAGGGTTTACAAAAGGCCGTGACAGATCCTTTCATTTCGGAACACAGGAATATCACATCATCGGGATGATCTCTCATCTCGGCCCGCAGATGGGAGTTGCAGACGGAATTGCATTGGGAAACCTCCTGAAGAAAAATAATAAAGTTACAGCGGTATTTTCCGGTGACGGAGGAACCAGCGAAGGTGATTTTCATGAAGCCGTGAATGTCGCTGCAGTCTGGGATCTGCCTGTCATTTTTATTATCGAGAACAACGGGTACGGACTTTCAACTCCGTCGAACGAACAGTTCCGGATGAAACAGTTTATCGATAAAGGAATCGGGTATGGAATGGAAGCAGTGCAGGTTGACGGAAATAATATACTCGAAACATATTCAACAATCAGGTCGCTTGCAGAATCCCTCCGCAAAAAGCCTCATCCTGTTTTGCTTGAATGCCTTACGTTCAGGATGCGGGGGCATGAAGAAGCTTCAGGAACAAAATATGTTCCGAAAGAGCTGATGGATGAATGGGGAAAGAAAGATCCGCTTATCAATTATGAAAATTATTTGCTGAAGGAAAAAGTAATTGATGCTGACATGATTTCCGCTTTCAGGAAAGAGATAAAGCAGGAGATCGAAAAAAATCTTGAGATCACTTTTGCGGAAGAGAATCCCAAAGTGGATACGGTAACCGAAACCGGTGACATGTATGATACGACTCCGCCTAAAGTTTATATTCCTTCTCCTGATAAGAAAACAGAAAAACGTTACCTCGATGCCATTACCGATGGCATGCGACAGGCAATGCAGCAGCATGAGGATCTTGTTATCATGGGCCAGGACATTGCTGAATATGGCGGTGTCTTTAAGGCCACAGCAGGTTTTGTAGAAGAATTTGGAAGAGGACGTGTCCGTAATACACCGATTTGTGAATCCGCAATTATAGGAGCAGGTTTTGGTTTATCGATTAACGGTATGAAAGCAATCGTTGAAATGCAGTTTGCAGATTTTGTAACATGCGGCTTCAACCAGATCATCAACAACCTCGCAAAAAGTTATTATCGTTGGGGACAAAAAGCCGATGTTGTTGTGCGGATGCCGACTGGCGCCGGTGTAAACGCGGGACCATTTCACTCACAGAGCAACGAGGCCTGGTTTGTTCATACGCCCGGACTAAAGGTTGTTTATCCTGCTTTTCCTTCTGATGCAAAGGGTTTGCTGATTGCCGCCATAGAAGATCCGAACCCTGTGATGTACTTTGAGCACAAAGCGCTTTACAGGAGTATTGCAGAAGAAGTGTTTGATGATTACTACACCACAGAAATCGGGCAGGCAAGGCTGGTAAGAGAAGGGAATGATGTAACGATTGTTACGTATGGATTCGGTGTTCACTGGGCTTTGGAGACGCTGAATAAGAATCATGATATTTCTGCCGACCTCATCGATTTAAGAACACTGCTTCCCTGGGATAAAGAATGTGTGGAAAATTCCGTTCGCAAAACAGGAAGAGTAATTATACTTCACGAAGACACATTGATCGGTGGAGTAGGTGGTGAAATTGCAGCTCACCTCAGCGAACATTGTTTTGAAGATCTCGATGCTCCTGTCATAAGATGCGCTTCACTCGATACGCCTGTACCTATGAACGTTGAACTGGAATTAAATTTCCTGGCGAAGAGCAGGTTTGAAGAGCAATTGAAAAAGCTAGTGGCATATTAATCCCCGTTCAAAATTCTTACAAGCTTCTTCAACTCCACCTGGTTCTGCGCAAGGTAAACGGAGTTATACACCAGGTTTTTTTCCCGGGTTGTAAGATGCCAGCTTAAAGAAATATCCTGTTCTTTTGTCGGAAGCTCAACGGTTATGTAATGAAGTGGTCCTTTGAACCATGATTCTGCATACTGAAAACTTTCTTCCTGGTTGTAATCCTGGATGGTGAGCAGGTTTCCATAAATGTTTCCAAGAGGAGTGATGAAGTTTTCAAAGACAGTCATCCGCGGCTTGTCTTCAATTGGCCGCATGCGATGTGAATCGCGGATATCAAGAAAGATAACACCGCTTGTATTTTCTGCAAGCCATTCACGAAATACATAAAGGAATTTCAGCGAAGATTTTAATCCCGTATTGTCACGAATACCTGCATCCATTACCTGTGTTGCCGGTTCGCTTGGCATAGTCACAGCGGGAAGGATGTAAGGGAAGGTTGAATTCATCCGAAGCACAGAAGTAAACTTAATGTTAGCTGCGTTCTGTCCTTTGAAAAGCCGCCCGAATTCTATTCCGTCAAGAGTAGGATCGAAATCAAAAACAGTATCCGTGGAATGATGTGTAAGATAGGAGATAGGCTGCGGAGAAATCAGGAGTCTTCTTCCGTCATTTACAATAGTCGGAGAGAAGATCATCATCGGTATCAATGCTTTTTCTTCAGGAGACTGGTATGCGTTCAGACGTTTTGAAAATGCAGAGTGTGCATTCTCATTCAATTGCTTTTCAAAACCGTATGCGCGGTCTTTTGTATAAAATGAACTGTCTTCTTTAAACTTCTGGATATTCAGGAACAAATCGCTCACCGTCATGCTGAAAGCAATCGGGTTTAGCAAATCCCTGGAAATCTCGAACAGGTGCCTGTTGTGACGATAATCCGTGATAAGTCCGAGCTGCTGCCGCAGGTATAGTTCCCTGTAATAAGCTGCGCCGATCATTCCTCCCGAAGCGCCGGTAATGAGCTCGGCTGAATTCATAAACTGGTTCTTAGTCAGGCTGTCTGCCGTCTGCATTACGCGGAATGTCCACATGGTTGCGCGTAAGCCTCCGCCTGAACAATTGATAAAAATCAGTTTGGGTTTTTTATTGAATTTGCCTCTCCAGTTATCAAGTATTTTTATGGTGCTTTCATAATCGGTGCGTAAGGTTGTCGTGTCACTCAGCGACTGCAGGTTTGCAAGGCTGTAAGATGCTTTGTGATTCGTGTACTTCAATCCATACGCACGGTTTTCCGGGTAGAAGATTCCGTACCGCGAAAAAAAGTTTATGAGAAGAACCAGCAGGATGAATATTGAAGTGGACCATGACTTCAGCCAGAACCGGAATGCACTGCTCAGCATCAGCAGCATTGAAAAAATAAGAATGATACTTGCGCCGGCCGGAATCTTGAACAACGGGTATTCTTTAAAAAGCCCCATGAGGATGAACACAACGAAGACTATAATTTCGACAATGGCAGCATTTAAGTGGTTTTGCCTGAATACAGATTCGAGCATCTCTTTTTTGTAATGTTCAGTACGTCTCACCAGTTTCACCTTTACCGGGTTGCTTAGGTAGGTATCGACGCGCCACTGTTTCGAATACATCATCTTAAAACTGAACTTCCGCTTCTCCCTCTTTTCCGAAAGAATCTTTTCAAGGTGTTCAGCAAAAGGAGCGTGCGGATTGGTATCGGAAGCTTCCATGCCGAACATTTTTACAATGTCTTTGTTGGTACGGAAGAAATAAGTGAGCGTGAAGAGCATAATCAGGACCAGGCCAACAAAAAATCCGGAGACATCTACAAGTGCATCTCCTACACTTTGAAACTCATTGTAAATCTGGAACGAAATGATCTGGTACACATACACGAGAACAAACACCGTTGGGACAATGAAGTTGTTTACCGTAAACTTCATGAACGGCCGCGAAAGGGTGGCGATAAAAGGAAACCGGAAGCCGTTGATGATATAACTTGAAACATTATATACCATGATAAAACAACCGGTAGCAAATCCCATGATAAAAAAGGAACGGAAGTTTACTTCGCCGAGATATTCAGGATCGAGAAAGAGGTAAGGTATTCCGAACCTGGGTGACAGCCATCCCGTGACAAATCCAAAAAGGATAAACCAATACAACAGCAGCAAATGATTCTTCTTGATCAGAAGCATCATAAGCTGAACCGGGAAGGAATATATAAAGTGACTAACCCTTAATCGTGACCTCATTGTTCAACTGATCTCATACGAAGAAATCGAAAATGGGTTTTGGTAAATGCGCAGATTTTTAAATGCTATAATCTGTTGATTAACAGACTGATTTATATACTCTTCAATAGTATTAGATCAACACCCTAATAATTAACTAAGATAGTGGATGGTTCTAAGCCTCTTTGTGAACTTTGTGATTGTCTATCGTGTTCTTAGTGTTTAAATTTTTAACACAAAGAGCACTAAGAAAAATACTCAAGAACACAAAGTTCAGATTGAACATCCCCTATACTATAAATCAACTCAATCAACTTAATTTACTCAATCAGCTGATTTTAGAATTAACGATCTCAAGAATCTCTCCCTCCATCTTTACCGCCGATTCCTGGATCGCTTTTCCTTTCTTCAGGATGTTTTCCGAAAAAGATTTATCATTCAAACCTGAAGCATTGATTTTTACATTGAGATAAGCGCCCATCACTGCCGAACGTACACATAAAGCTCCCACGCCTGCATCGCTTACAGAATTAGGGTTGCCTGTTTCAGCCATCGCTTTGATGATCTCCATTGTGGACAGCGAAAGCTCCATCACCTTAAATGGAACTTCCGTTGCATATTTTGTAGCCGACTGAATTGCTTCTGTCCTTGCCTTCTTCTCTTCTTCTGTCGTTTTCGGCAAACCAAAAGCATTCATGATTTTATTGAATGCATTCGTGTCTTCATCAACCATCTTCAATAACTCATCTTTAAGCTGCTGGCCGCGTTCAGCCCATTTTGAAAACTCTTCCCAGCGTTCGTCCCAGCCTGTTTTATGGGATGATAGATTTGCAACCATCGTGGCAAGCGAGATACCGAGTGAGCCGATGTAAGCGGAAATCGAACCACCGCCGGGAGCCGGAGATTCGCTGGCTGTTTCATCGGCGAAATCTTTCAATGACATGCTGATGAGTCTTTGCCGGGATTTATCCATGAGCAGGTATTCTATGATTCGTTCTTCGGGTTTGAATGGAGACAGTTCATCGAGTCCAAGCGAGCGAACTGCAATCTTTACCAGTTCTTTTTCAGAAACACCGACAGACCTGTTTTGTTTTCTTAAAAAATACTTTCCTGCGTCAAGCATTGCTTTCAAAGGAATCACTCCGACAAGCTCCGAGCCTGTCACGCGCATTCCGCGTGCCGTTGCGCTCTTTACACACTCATCAAATGCAATGTGTAAAGGTGTGATGTTGATATTTGTCAGGTTCATGCTCACCTGGGCAATCCCATATTCTTCAATGAACCAGCCTATGGCTTTCACAGCTTTACAGGTGCCGGGCTGAATAATTTCTTCTCCTTTGCTGTTTTTTATTTTTCTTCCGTTCTCCCGAACATCAAATGCAACTGAATTTGCCCTGCGTACAGATGTTGTATTCAGGTTTACATTGTAGGCAACAAGAAAGTCTCTTGCGCCGATTACTGATGCGCCGCTCTTCACATGAAATTCGGCAGGACCAAAATCAGGTTTCCATTCCGGGAGTTTAATTTTTTTAAAGAACCCTTCATACTCACCTGCGCGGATAATGGAAAGATTTTTCCTTGCTGCATTGCTTTGCGCAGATTCGTACAGGTAAACCGGGAGGCTCAGTTCTTTGGCTGCTTTTTCTGCAAGCTTCCGTGCATACTCTGCAGTTTCCTCCATAGTTATATTAGCAATCGGGATCAGCGGACACACATCTGTTGCGCCCATCCGCGGATGTTCGCCTTTGTGCTTGCTCATGTCGATAAGTTCTCCTGCTTTGCGGATGGCCCTGAAAGCAGCTTCGATAACAGGTTCGGGTGCCCCGACAAACGTGACGACAGTTCTGTTTGTAGCTTTGCCCGGATCAACGTTGAGCAATTTTATGCCTTCCACAGATTCAATCTGGTCAGTGATCTGCTTAATGATATTCATGTCGCGCCCCTCGCTGAAATTCGGGACACATTCGATTAGTTGGTTCATATGATCGATTCTTCAGTAGATATAATGTTTATTTTATTCGCCGAAGTTAGATGTTGGAAGCCAAATTTTCCAACTTCTTGCTTCTAACCTCGAACTTCAATTTTTCCATTGAGAATAACCGTTTCAATCAAATTGCTTCCGAATGAATATGGAAGATAAGCAACTGATGGGATTTCTTTCGTAATAAATATGTTTGCTTTTTTTCCTATGGTGATGCTGCCATGCGTTTCACTTTTCCCCATTGCAAAAGCACTGTTTAAAGTTGCTGCGTTGATTGCTTCTTCCGGCGTCATTTTATATTGAATGCATGCAAGAGCAATCATTGAATTCATATTTCCTGAAGGACAGCTTCCCGGGTTATAATCGGAAGCGATAGCCAAAGGCAATCCAGCATCAATCATTTTCCTTGCAGGAGGATGCTGAAGCTGCAGGAAGAATTGTGCGCCCGGCAAAATCGTTGGCATCACGTTCGATTTTTTAAGAAGGGCAATGTCATTATCACTGCAATATTCCAGGTGATCGACACTGATTGCTCCTGTTTCAACACCGGCTTCAATGCCCCCTGAATGACTAAGCTGTTCAGCATGGAGCTTTGGAATCATGCCATATTTTTTTGCAGCTTCCAGGATGCTGATGGATTCTTCTTTTGTAAAATATCCATTCTCACAAAAGACATCACAATAATCTGCAAGCTTTTCTGCGGCAACTTGCGGGATCAATTCTTTAATGATAAGATCAATATATTTTTTCTTATTGTCTTTAAATTCTGACGGAACAGCGTGTGCACCAAGGAAAGTAGCTTTAATGGTCAGCGGATGATTTTCTTTTAGCAGCTTAATAACCCGGAGAATTTTCAGTTCGTTTTCAGTGTTTAAGCCATACCCGCTTTTGATTTCAACAGCACCTGTTCCTTGCATCATTATTTCATTCAACCTATTCATCGCTGACCGGAATAATTCTTCTTCTGATGCTTCCCTTAATTTCTTTACTGAATTTAGAATGCCGCCGCCGCGCTGGGCAATTTCCTGGTAGGTCATGCCTTTTATCCTGTCGGTGAATTCCTGTTCGCGCGGGGAAGCATATACAAGGTGAGTATGTGAATCGCAGAAAGAAGGCAATACCAGCCTGCCCGTAACATTGATTTCTTTTAGATCAGAGATGTTCGATTTCAGATTTGAGATTTTCTTTTCATCCATCTTACCGAAGTCTGAAATTAAATCGCCTTTCAATAAAAGAAAAGCATTTTCAATTGACTCAACCGACGCCATTTCCTTTCCGGAAAGTTTTATCTTTCCTTCTGAGTTAATTCCTGCAAGTAATTTTATGTTGGTGATAAGTAATGACATAGTTGTCGACTGAGCTGCCGAAATTAGTCATTTGTTCATAATGAAAAATAATATCAGTCACTTTTCAACGTGAGAATAATTGACACTTTTCCTACATCATAAAATTCAATTAACATTTCTTCGTTCATTACTATGACGGCTTATAGAAAAGCCGTTTTATATTTTAGGTAACTTGCGCAGCTATGCCTGGAAACACGTTTGGAGAAATCTTTCGGCTCACAACTTTTGGAGAATCGCATGGCGCAGCCATTGGCGGAGTAATTGACGGATGTCCGGCGGGATTAAAGATTGATGATGAGCATATCCGGGCCGCACTTGACAGGAGAAAGCCGGGACAATCAAAAATTACCACTCAAAGGAAAGAAGGCGATGAATATGAAATATTGTCGGGCGTATTTGAAGGAACAACTCTTGGTTCTCCCATAGCGTTCATTATCCGAAACCAGGATTACAAACCAAGCGATTACGATAATCTTAAAGATGTTTACCGTCCGTCGCATGCTGATTTTACTTATGATATAAAATACGGCATTCGTGACTACCGCGGCGGTGGAAGATCTTCCGCCCGCGAAACTGTTGCGCGTGTTTTTGCAGGTTCAATCGCTGAACAACTTCTCCAAAATTTCAAACCGCAACTCTCGATCCGGGCCTATGTTTCACAGGTTGGTAATATTAAAGTTGAGAAAGATTATTCAGAACTCGATCTTTCAAAAACCGAATTAAACATGGTTCGTTGTCCCGATGAAAAAGTTGCAGAGCAAATGATTCAGCGGATTGAAGAATTGAGAAAGGAAGGAGATACAATAGGAGGAGTGATTACATGCGTAATTCAGAATGTTCCTCCCGGGTTAGGCGCGCCTGTGTTTGATAAGCTTCCTGCGGATTTCGCAAAAGCCATGCTGAGTATCAATGCTGCTCATGGCTTTGAATACGGAAGCGGTTTTGCCGGAACAGAAAAGAAAGGTTCTGAAAATAATGATTTGTTCGAAAGCACAAAAGATGACAATGCAAAAAATAAAATAATTACGTCGACAAATCATTCAGGCGGAATTCTCGGTGGAATATCAACAGGCATGGATATTTATTTTCGTGTGGCTTTCAAACCTGTTTCCACGCTGATGCAAACTCAGCAAACTGTTGACAGCAGCGGAAATAAAGTTGAACTGAAAGGAAAGGGGCGTCACGATTCATGTGTGGTTCCGAGAGCAGTACCAATCGTGGAAGCGATGGCAGCCCTGGTTTTGGCAGATCACGTTTTAAGAAACAGAAATTCTAAAATAGGTGACTGGATAATTAAATAACTAAGTCACAAAATCCAACAGGAATATTATCACCTTATATAAATCAATCAATCACATGAAAACATTATTCAAATGGATCGGCATCATTCTCCTCATTCTACTTGTGTTGCTGTTCACCCTGCCATTTCTTTTTAAAGGTAAAATAGTTGCGAAGATCAAAGAGGAAGCAAACAAATCACTCAATGCAAAATTTGACTTCGGTGATTTCAGCCTTTCGCTTATCCGGCATTTTCCAAATTTTTCGATGGAGATTGATAAGCTGAGTATAATTAACGTAGAACCTTTTGCCGGAGACACACTTGTTTATTCCAAATCTGTTTCCGTTACTGTTGATCTGATGAGTGTGATCAGCGGCAGCGAGATTAAAATTAAATCGGTTGATCTTAATTCCCCGGTAATGAATTTTCTTGTTACAAAAGAAGGCAAGCCAAACTGGGACATTATGAAACATACGCCGGCTACTGAAACAAAACAAAGCGAACCTTCTTCCTTTAAGGCAACGCTTCAAAAATATTCTGTTGAAAACGGGCGTGTTGTTTACGATGATCAGTCGCTTGGCTTTTTCCTCTCACTTAACAATTTCAATCATACCGGCAAAGGAGATTTTACGCAGGACCTGTTCACACTTGCAACGAAGACAGAATGTAAAGAAATGAGTTTGTCTTATGGCGGGATAAGCTACCTGAGTAGTATTAAAACAAACATCGATGCTGATTTGGATATGGATATGAAGAATATGAAGTTCACTTTTAAAGACAATAAAATATTATTGAATGAACTTGAACTTGGTTTCAGCGGATGGCTTGCAATGCCTGATACCAACATGGATATGGATTTAAAATTCTCGGCTGCAAAGTCTGATTTCAAAAATTTTATCTCCATGATTCCTGCTGTGTATAAAGATGGTTTTAAAGATGTGAAGGCAGCCGGGAAAATGTCATTTGACGGTTGGGCAAAGGGGAGATACAATGCAGCATCAATTCCCGGCTTCGGCATGAACCTCAATATCGATAACGGATCTTTCAAGTATCCATCCCTTCCTGCAGAAGTAAAAAACGTATTCATTGATTTCAAAGTAAACAATCCTGATGGCGTAGTTGATCATACTGTTGTGAACCTTTCGCGCATGCACTTAGAAATGGCAGGCGATCCTTTTGATGCACGTTTGGTTTTGAAAACACCAGTCAGCGATCCTGATATTGATGCTGCCTTTAAAGGAAAAATAGATCTCAACAGCATTCAGAAAATTGTGCCGTTGGAAAAGGGAACTTCACTGAGCGGGGTGATCACAACTGATCTTAAAGCAAAAGGAAAATATTCATCGGTCAAAAATCAGAATTACGATCAGTTCGCTGCAAGCGGTTCACTGAATGTTGCTGATATGAATTATTCTTCTGCGGGTTTGAAGCAACCGGTGAATATAAAATTGGTCACCATGACCTTTAACCCGAAAATAGTTTCGCTGAATGCTTTCAATATGAAAGCCGGTAAGACAGATGTTCAGGCGAATGGTTCCCTGGAGAATTTTATTCCATATGCGTTAAAAGGAGAGACCCTGAAAGGGATGTTAAAAATGACTTCAACTCAGTTTGATCTGAATGAATGGATGACAGCGAGTTCACCAGCTGCTGGTAATGCCGATACTGCTTCTGCAACCGCCGCTGAAATACCTGCCAACATTGATTTCACGATGGCTGCCACGATCGGCACATTAATCTATGAGAATATTACGATGAGCAATTGTTCGGGAACGATTTTAATCCGTAACAAAGCTTTAAACCTGGACGGTCTTAAAGCAAACCTGCTTGACGGAAGTATGGTAATGAATGGAAGTTACAGTACAGAAAACCCCGAAAAACCAAAAATCAGTTTCGATCTTGCTATCACTGATTTCGACATTCAGAAGACAGCAACCACCTTTAATACGGTTGAAAAGATGGCGCCTATTGCAAAAAACTGCTCAGGAAAATTTTCATCCTCTTTGAGTGTGAAAGGAGAGCTGGATGCAAAACTGGATCCGGTAATTCCTTCGCTTATGGGTGGTGGAAAGCTTACAACCTCAAATGTAACAGTGCAAAATTTTCCTGCGCTTTCCAAAATTTCAGATGCTTTGAAAATGCCATCTTTGAAAAAAATGGATGTCCCCCGGACAAATATTTCTTTCAGGTTTACGAACGGAAGAGTGTATGTGGATCCTTATGATGTATCATTGAACGGATTCAAAAGCACCATTGCAGGAAGCAATGGTTTTGACCAGACAATTGATTATACCATGCAGCTTCAGATTCCCTCCTCGGCATTTGGCGGACAGGCAAGCTCAGTATTGACAGGACTTGTATCAAAGGCGAACAGCAAAGGAGCTAATCTATCAGTGGGCGATGTAATTCCGGTTGCACTTAAAATCGGCGGAACTGTTATGGATCCAAAAGTGTCAACTGATTTAAACCAGCAGGGGGCGAAAGCTATGAATGATTTGAAAGCTGCTGCTGCAGCAGAATTTGAAAAGAAGAAGGCAGAAGCTGAAGCGAAAGTAAAAGCGGAAGTACAGGCAAAAGTAAACGAGGCGGAGGACCGGGTGAAAAAAGAAATTGAAGCACGTAAGAAAGCTGCGGCTGATAGTGCAAAAAAAGCTGCAGGAAATAAAGCAAAAGATGTTTTGAAGGATCTGAATCCGTTTAAGAAGTAGGCTGTCAATTTCTGATATCCCGAACTGCTAAATCAGTGTCATGCCGAACTTGTTTCGGCATCCCTGCGAATTTAATTGTACTAATACCTTAAAAGACCTTTTTATGATAACTAAAAACTTTTCGAAATGCCAACACTTCTTCACACTTATCATGTTTACATTATCTCGAATAAGAATCGAACTACATTTTATATCGGAGTAACGAATGATATCAGGCGTAGAATTTTAGAACACAAAGCAGGCTTTGGCTCAACATTTTCTTCAAAATATAACCTGGTTGATCTTTTATATGTTGAAGAATTTGATGAAATAAAAAATGCAATTGCAAGGGAGAAACAATTGAAGAACTGGCATCGTGACTGGAAAATTAATCTTGTCAAAAATGTGAATATTAATCTTGAAGATATTTCAGGTGATTGGTTTACGGAAGAACAGATAAGAAATTATAGAGAGAGTAAAAGAAAGGAAACAGCAGAGAGAACTTAGGTTCAACTCTGATCAGAGGGATGCCGAAACAAGTTCGGCATGACAATGAGTGGATGGTTCAACTCTGATCAGAGGGATGCCGAAACAAGTTCGGCATGACAATGAGTGGATGGTTCAACTCTGATCAGAGGGATGCCGAAACAAGTTCGGCATGACAATGAGTGGATGGTTCAACTCTGATCAGAGGGATGCCGAAACAAGTTCGGCATGACAATGAGTGGATGGTTCAACTCTGATCAGAGGGATGCCGAAACAAGTTCGGCATGACAATGAGTGGATGGTTCAACTCTGGTCAGAGGGATGCCGAAACAAGTTCGGCATGACAAGATTGGAAGGTCAGTCTTAACATGAATGGAGAGAAGCATGGTGATTTAATTTTTGGAAGTATTATTTTTGTAAAATGAAATATCAATTCACTTTTATTTTTATTCTTTTATTTTTATTTTTTTCTTTTTTGCTCCGGGCCCAGCAATCGGATTGCCCGATGTCGCAGAATAAAAAAGCAATAAAAATTTTCAAAGAGGCGACTGATTTATTTAAGTCCAGGAAGTATTCAGAAGCGTTGCCGCTTGCCGGTAAGGCGATCGACGAGGATCCTGAATTTGCAGACGCTTACCTGTTGCAGGGAAATATAGCCGTGAAAAAAAGAGAAGGTAAAATGATGGAGCAGTCATTTTTAAAAGTCATTGAGCTTTGTCCTGATCTTGATCCTGATATATATTTTCAGCTTGGAAAATTTTATTTTGACATGAAGCGATTCAGTGATTCTGAAAAGCAGCTGAAAAAATTTCTTGAATTTGATAAGATCAATGAACTTCATGCTGATGAAGCTGAAGATATCCTTGTGAAAGCAAAACTGCTTTCTCATCCTGTTCCGTTTGATCCCAGGCCTGTAGCCGGAATCTCCACACCCGATCCTGAATACCTTCCTTACATTTCCCCTGATAATGAAACGGCATTTTTTACCAGACGTTTTGAACAAAAGGACAGGAATATGCTTGTTCCTGCAAGCGTTGAAAAATTTATGATTGCTACGCAGGTTAACGGCAGCTTCGACAAGGGAACTCCGATGCCTTTACCATTCAACCAAAGCAACAGTAACAATGAAGGCGGTGCAACAATTACTGTAGACAACAATCATCTTTATTTTACAGTAAATAAAAACGGGAATTTTGATATCTGCGGATCTGACTTTATAGATAACAGGTGGGAAGAAATCTATAACCTCGGGCCAAATGTAAATGACAAAAGACAATGGGATTCACAACCTTCGGTAACTCCTGACGGAAACACACTCTATTTTGCAAGCTCACGTGATTCAGCTACGGGCATTGATATTTATGTAACCCATAAAAATGCAGAAGGAGGGTGGGCAAAAGCAAAAAAACTTCCGCAGCCCGTTAATACAAATGGAAATGATAAGTGCCCGTTTATTCACGGCGATGGAAAGACACTTTACTTTTCTTCCGATAGCCTGCCGGGCCTGGGAGGCTATGATATTTATATGAGCAAGCTTTCTCCTGAAGGTAAATGGAGTAAGCCTAAAAATCTGGGGTATCCTATAAATACAGAGTCTGATGAGGTTGGTTTCTTTGTCAGCACCAACGGAAAGACCGGGTATTTTGCTTCAAACAAACTGCAGGGAACAGGTGGGTTTGATATCTATTCATTTGACCTTTATCCTGATGTTCGCCCAAGCAAGGTCTACCTGGGCACAGGAAAGGTAAGCGCTGATAATGTGAAAGAACCTGTTTCAGCATCCATTGAAATAACGAATACTGTAACCAAGCAAATGACAAAAATCCAGGTTGATTCGGTGACGGGTAAATATGCTTTCGTTGTTGACTTTGAGAATGATCTTTTGCTCTCCGTGAAAAAAGATGGTTATGCATTTGAATCGCAGTACCTGTTTGCAAAAGATACTCTGAATGACCAGTCGGTAAAGCAAAACATTACAATCAAGGAAATAAAAGTTGGAGGTCAGTATCCTTTGAATGATATTTTGTTTGCCACGAACTCTGATGAAATCAATGATACAATTAAAACTGTGCTCGATAATTTCGTGGAATTCCTTAAGGATAATCCCGATCTGCACATTGATATTAACGGCCATACTGATAATGTAGGCGACCACCAGAAAAATATGACACTTTCTGAAAACCGGGCCCATCGTGTGTTTGAGTATCTCGTAAGTAAAAGTATAAAACCATCGAGGCTTGCTTATAAAGGTTTCGGCGAAACCAGGCCGGTTGCTTCAAATGACAATGAAGAAGGCCGCGCAAAAAACAGGAGGACAGTTTTTGTGGTTACTGCAAAATAACCATTCAGTATTTCATTGTTATAGCTTAAAGAAAAAGAAACATACGGCAGCCCATTCTTTTTTTACATCTCTTGCATAACCAATTGTGCTGTGGCTGCTGTTTTCAATTGTACCGTCATCTTTTACATAGCCAATCGTGCTGTGGCTGCTGTTCTCTATGGTGCCGTCTTTCCTGACATATCCGACTGTGCTGTGGGAGGAATTTTCGATTGTTCCATCCTCGCGGATGTAACCAATCGTGGAATGACTGCTGTTTTCAATAGTTCGGTCCTTCCTTATATAACCTGTGGTGCTGTGGCTGGAATTTTCAATTGTACCATCCTGACGTATATAGCCGGATGTTGAATGACTGCTGTTTTCAATGGTTTGCGCACTTACGGTGCTGAAACAAGCCAGTAAAGCCAGGCTGGTAAATAATATTTTCATTTTAAATATTCTTTAGAAGAAGTATAAAAGTAATTTTTTTTGTCCGGGTTAAAAGAGAAAAGGTTTAAGACACCCTCATTTCTTAATACGAACTCCTAAATTGCTTAATGTAATCTCCCATTTACAAGACTAGTTTCGACCAATAATTTTAACTATAAACAACTATGAAAAATCCAATTACTTTCTGTTTTAAGCTAACCAGGGCTTTAGCTGGCTCATTCTTATTATGTATGCTGAGTGTAAACCTCGTTGCACAGCCGGTAACCTGCAACGCACATTTTACCCACAACAGTTTTCATTCGATGATTGTCAACTTTTTTGCAGGTTCAAATCATTCGGGAACAACGTATGCCTGGAATTTTGGTGATGGTGATTCCTCAACCCAAAGAAATCCGTTACATACATTTGCACAGGCAGGAGCGTACCAGGTTTGCCTGACTGTTACCCGCACCGATGCAGGCGGATCAGTTTTATGTACAGCATCGTGGTGCGACAGCATTCATATTGCTTTACCGCCACCCCCTGTTTGCAACGCACATTTCAGCCATCATACAATCTGGAACTCAGGAAGGATTGATTTTGATGCACCCTATAATCCTTCAGGTTCAACTTATTCCTGGAGCTTTGGAGACGGGAATACAGCCTCAGTAAGGGATACTGATTATGCCTATGCAGCGCCGGGTACTTATTATGCCTGCCTTACCGTAACTAAAACTGATACAGCAGGAATTGTATTATGTACTGATACATGGTGCGACAGCATTCATGCAGCAACACCGCCACCGCCTCCAACTCCGGTTTGCAATGCGCATTTTACGCATCATTCAATCTGTCATTCCGATGGCGGCAGAGTTGACTTTGATGCAGTGCATCACATCCAGGGTGCAACCTACCTTTGGAATTTTGGTGACGGTAATACTGCGACGGTAAGAGATACCAACTATTTATATGCTCAGTCAGGAACATATTATGTATGTCTTACGGTCACAAGGACAGATACATCAGGAGCAGTTTTATGCACAGCGACATGGTGCGACAGTGTTCACGTAACGGTACCGGCTCCCCCGGCTCCTGTTTGCAATGCTCATTTTACACATCATCCGAACTGGAATTCACCGAGCATCGATTTTGATGCGGCGCACAACCACACAGGTGCAACCTACCTTTGGAACTTTGGCGATGGTCACTTGGCTTCAGTAAGGGATACTGATTATACATATGCTCAGCCGGGAACTTATTACGCCTGTCTTACTGTTACAAGGACAGATACAGCGGGAAATATTTTATGCACTTCAACATGGTGCGACAGCGTTCATGTAGCTCCGCCGCCACCGCCATGCAATGCGCACTTCCTGACATTCCATCATGCCAATAACCTGAACGTACATTTTGATTCCGCTCACAATCCTTCAAACGTAACATTCGCGTGGAACTTTGGAGACGGTGACACTTCTACGGCGCGCGATCCGCATCACACGTATGCTGCTCCGGGTGCCTACAATGCCTGTCTCACTGTTACCAATACTGACTCAGCGGGAGTTGTTATCTGTACTGAAACATGGTGTGACAGCATTCATATTGATTCAATGCATGTTTGTCATCATCCTTCCAATTGCTGGAGACACGCTGCTGCAAATTCAAAAGAGATCACGGTGAATGTTTTCCCGAATCCTATAACAGAACAGGGTATCATGCATATTGAAAACTCGGTAGGAAGCGTGACACTCAGAATATTTGAAAATTCCGGGCGGTTAGTAAGCGAAACAGAAAACTTATCCAACGGAGATATTCAGTTGAACAAAAAAGATCTTGGCCCTGGCTTGTATTTCTACCAGCTCAGCGACAGCAACGGAAGTGTGTTAAAGGGGAAGTTAATGATTCAGTAGTGAATTATTGCTTCAAAATAAAAAAGCTGCTCAGAATTTTTGAGCAGCTTTTTTATTTTTATTAAATGGTTTTATTCGTTCACCAGCTTCTCGAGTTCATACATTTCATCCCTCAGCCGGGCAGCTTCAATGAAGTCAAGTTCGCGGGCAGCTTTTTCCATTGATTTTTTTGTGGCAGCAATTGTTTTCTTCAGCTGCTCTTTATTCATGAAATGAACTACCGGGTCAGCGGCAACGCTTGCCCGCTCAGGTTCCACATAGGCATTTGCCTCAGCATACTTGGAATCGGCGACCTTTGTCTGGCTCATAATACTTTCTTTCGAACGGACGATCTGGGTAGGAGTGATGCCGTGATCAGTATTGTATTCAAGCTGCTTGATTCTTCTGCGGTTGGTTTCGTCGATCGTTTTCTGCATGCTCTCTGTAACTTTATCAGCATAAAAAATTACCCTGCCGTTAACATTCCGCGCAGCGCGTCCTGCCGTTTGCGTGAGTGAGCGATTGCTTCTCAGGAAACCTTCTTTGTCGGCATCAAGCACAGCAACCAATGAGACTTCAGGAAGATCAAGTCCTTCCCGGAGCAAATTGATACCGACCAGGACATCAAAATTTCCCAGCCGAAGATCCCGGAGTAATTCCACGCGATCCAGTGTTTCCACTTCCGAATGGATGTAACGGCAGTTCACATTCAGCTTTGCCATGTATTTTGTTAACTCTTCGGCCATTCTTTTTGTAAGCGTTGTCACAAGCACGCGCTCACCTGCTTTTATTGTCTTGTCGATTTCATCCAGCAAATCATCCACCTGGTTGATGCTTGGCCTTACATCGATCACAGGATCCAGTAAGCCGGTAGGTCGAATGACTTGTTCTACAACTACGCCGCCGCTTTCCTGTAATTCATAGTCCGCAGGCGTTGCACTCACGTAAATTACCTGGTTCAGCATGGCAGCAAACTCATCAAACTTAAGAGGACGGTTATCAAGAGCAGAAGGAAGACGGAACCCGTATTCAACCAGGTTTTGTTTTCGTGATCGATCACCCCCATACATTGCACGAACCTGCGAAACAGTAACATGACTTTCATCGATCACCATCAGGTAATCATCGGGAAAATAATCAAGGAGACAGAAAGGCCGCATCCCCGGCTCGCGACCATCAAAGTAACGGGAATAATTCTCTATACCGCTGCAGTAACCAAGTTCCCGTATCATTTCAAGATCATAGGTAACACGGTCTTCCAGGCGTTTGGCTTCCAGGTGCTGACCGAGTGATTTCATGTATTCAACCTGCTTCACCATATCTTCCTGGATGTGCCAGATAGCTTCCAGTTGCCTGTCGGGACTCGTGACAAAAATGTTGGCGGGATAAATCACAACCGACTGATGCTTTTCTATTGACTTTCCGGATTCCGGATCAATGGAAGCAATCTCTTCAATTTCATCTCCGAAAAAACTGATGCGGTATGCAATGTCACCATATGCGAGGAAAACGTCTACAGTTTCCCCCCGCACGCGAAAGTTACCGCGTTTGAATTCAGCTTCGGTTCTTGAATAAAGTGAGGACACAAGCTTGTGAAGCAGGCCGTTCCTGCTGATGCGTTCACCGGCGCGAATGCGAATGATGCTGTCTTTAAAATCCGTCGGGTTGCCGATACCATAGATGCATGATACGGAGCTTACAACAATTACATCTTCCCGGCCGCTAAGGAGAGAAGTAGTGGTGCTCAGCCTCAGCTTCTCGATCTCTTCATTGATGGAAAGATCTTTTTCAATGTATGTATTGGAACTGGGGAGATATGCTTCCGGCTGGTAATAGTCGTAATAGGAAACAAAATATTCAACAGCATTGTTCGGGAAAAATTGTTTGAATTCCCCGTATAACTGTGCTGCAAGAGTTTTGTTGTGGCTGAGTACAAGCGTTGGCTTTTGTACACGCTGGATTACATTGGCAACTGTAAAGGTTTTGCCTGAGCCGGTAACGCCAAGCAGCGTCTGTGCATGGTCTCCGCGTTGAAGGCCTTCAGAAAGCTGGTCAATCGCCTGGGGCTGATCGCCGGTTGGCTTAAATTCTGATTCAAGTTTAAATGGCATTTGGCAAAGGTCGGCAATTCCATGTTGATAGAAAAAGAATCCAAACCTGTATGCTTTATTTTAAAGCGAAACTTACCGGGAGGTTATACCTCACCAGCATTGGTTTTCCTTTTTGTTTGCCGGGCTTCCAGGATGGCATATTCCGGATAACACGAAGCGCCTCTTCATTGCATGCTTTGTCAATGCCCCTCACTACATAGGGAAGCAGGATTTTTCCTTTTCTGCTGATGACAAAGTTTATATAAACATGTCCTTCAATTTTTTGTTTCCGTGCCGACTCCGGGTATTTGATATTTTTCTGAAGGTATTCAATCAATGCTTTAGTACCACCCGGAAACTCGGGCATTTCATCAACGATCGTCATGGCTGCTGCATTTGAGGACAGCTTCTTTTTATCATTCGCAAACATCTTATGGTATTGGACAGCATGAAGAGTATCTCCTTCAATTACCATGGTGCCATGACATTTTGCGTCCAGTAACTTGAATGCTGCTGTGTCTCCCAAAGCAAGAAGATAGCTCCAGTCCCTGCAGGCATTTTCCTCTTCATTCATCTCCCACAACGCATTTCCCCGGTTCAGGTAGGCATCCTTATCTGATTCGTCCTTCTTTATTTCTTCACTGAAGAATTTGTTTGCTTCTTCATATTTTGCTTCCTTAATTAATATTACTCCTTTATTGTTCGGGTCGATATTCTGATCACTGTCTGTATTTTGAGAAAAACATGAGAAGTTGAAAATCAACACAAACATTAGCGAAAAGTGAAAGCGGAAAGAAACATTATCAGCGAATTTCATAGCATATGGATCAGGTCAGTATTTATTAATTCTCCCATGCAACTTGCAAAACATTTTCATGATCTACAAATTAATGATAAAGATATAATGACAACAGTACAACTTTAGTCTGATTATACTTATTTTATCTGTATAACAGGACAATAAATAATCGGAATATTCAAAAAAAAAATTATATTTGGTGATTGATAGTTCATCAGAAGAAAATACACGCACATTTTGAATTCATTTTATGAAAAAAATCAGCCTCAGTTTTTTTTTATTTATTGCTTTAACCTGCCATTCGATACAGAGTTGGGGGCAGGTCCAGGCGAGCTTTACCGCCTCTCCAACTTCAGGATGTCTGCCTTCCCTGACAGTTAATTTCACCGATCATTCAACCGGCGGAGTTACAAGTCATAACTGGAATTTCGGAAATGGTAATTTTTCAACGCTGGCCAGTCCAAGCGCCACTTATTCAACTGCGGGAACTTTTACAGCGACACTTACAGTATCTAACGGAACCACATCAAGTTCACAATCAGTTACCATTACCGTATATACAAATCCCGTTGCATCATTTAGCCTAACCCCGGATACAGCATGTGTAGGTTCTACGATTTCATTTACAAGTTCTTCCACTCCCGGCACAGGAGGTGCTATCACTGACTGGAACTGGTCTTTCGGGGATGGTTCAATAGATACCACCAGCGGTGGCTCTACTACACACAGCTTTGGATTTGCACAAACATTCCCGGTAAACCTGCTTGTCAGGGATATACACGGCTGCAACAGTACGATTGCCCACAGCGTGACCACCTTGAATGGCCCCACAGCAAATTTTATTGCCAGCCCAACTTCCTCGTGCAGTGCACCTGTCACTGTAAATTTTACAAATACCACATCAGGAAGTCCGACAAGCTATCTCTGGAACTTTGGTGATCCTTCCAGCGGAGCTAACAATACGTCAACAAGCACTAGCCCGTCACACACATTCAATTCAACAGGTTCTTTTGTAGTCAAGCTTACCGCAGTATCACCCGGATGTAACAGCATTCATCTCTTTACAGTGCAGGTTCTTCAGACTACGGCAGCATTTACTGCAAGTGATACAACAGTTTGTATCGGGAGCACGGTAACTTTTACCAACAATACTTTACCGGCCAATGCAACCTACTTGTGGAATTTCGGTGATGCTGCCAGCGGAGGAAATAATACATCTACGCTGGCAAGCCCTACGCATCTTTATTCGCTTACTCCGGGTTCTCATACCGTATCGCTTACAAGTGTAGCAAACGGATGCTCAAGTACTGTGACACATACTATAAATGTAAGGCCACTTCCAGTACCAACGATCACAGCGACTCCTTCATCAGGATGCCAGACTCCTTTTACGGTTTCTTTCAACGCCGGCGGGTCAGGAATTGCAAGCTGGCTGTGGAATTTTAATGATCCTTCAAGCGGAACAAATAATTCTTCAACGGTTCAGAATCCATCTCATACTTACAATACTGGAGGATCTTATTTTCCTACGGTAACTGCAACTGATTCTTTTGGATGCACTGGTTCGTTTGTATTCAACCACGTTGTAATCCAGCCACCTGTTGCACAGTTTTCTCCCTCATCTCCTGACAGCGGTTGTGTTCCGCTTACTATAAATTTTGCAAGCACGAGTACTTCAGTCGATCCGATTACACAGTACACATGGATTTTCGGTGACGGAACACCGGCAGTCACGTCAGCGTCCGCTTCTCAAACTCATATATACAATACTGTTGGAATATGGACTGTAACCCTGATTGTGCAGACTCAAAGTGGCTGTATAGATACTATAGTCAGGCAAAACTGGATTCGGGCAGGTACCCAGCCCGCTGCAGATTTTACGTGGACGCCGGATACAGTCTGTTTCGGAGACCAGGTTCAGTTCACCAGCACAACACCGCAGCCAGTTACTGCATGGCAATGGCTTTTCGGCGATGGCGGAAGTTCATCAGGCTCCCCGTCAACATCTCATACTTACGATATTGATACAGCCACATATCTGCCTTTCACAGTAAAGCTGATTGCGTTTTACAACGGTTGTCCTGACACAATGGAACACCCGAATATCATTACGGTTTTGCTTCCCATACCTGATTTTATTCCCCAACATTCATGCGCAACTCCATATACTTTTACTTTTGTAAATACATCGAGAGGAGCCACAAATTATGCATGGGACTTCGGGGATACGACGGCAATTGATACAATGGCATTTCCGACACATACATTTACACATCGTGGTGTATTTAGCGTAACCCTTACAGATTCGAACAGCACAACTCAATGTACATATTTCAAAACGATTGCTGTTCCTGTTACGGATCCGAAAGCGCATTTTACGCCAAGTGTGGTGAGCGGTTGTTTTCCGCTGACGGTTCATTTCACTGACAGCTCACAGGACAACGCGCCGGGTTTATTTCCTAACCTTTGGGATTTCGATGATCCGGCAAGCGGGACACTTAACTTCTCAAGCCTGCAAAGTCCTAATCATACATTTAATTCGCCGGGATATTATTCAGTAAGACTGAGCGTGTTTGACCTGTATGGATGCCAGAACGATTCAACTTATACAATTCATGTACTCGGGCCTACTGCATTATTCAATGCCACTCCGCGTTCCGGATGTGCGCCGTTACGGGTGTTGTTTAATGATTCAAGCCTTACCGAAGGAGCACCAATTAACCAGTACACTTGGAATTTCGGAAACGGTAATGCTATCACTACGTTTGACACAATAAGTCATTCATACCCTGCTCCGAATACCTATACAGTTACACTCACTGTAAGGGATACGAATCTTTGCACATCCACGCTTACACAGGTTGCTTATATTTCTGCCACACAACCCTCACCGACACTTAATTTCGGGGATACTATTGCATGTCCGGGAGAATTAATAAGAGACACAATAACCTCGGGGAATTTCGTGACCGTACCGCTGACATATCACATTAACTTTGGCGACAACACCGCTGATTCCGCAATTTCTTCTTCACACACCCATGTATTTTCCCATCAATATACTGCTAACGGCGTTTATCCTGTTACGGTGACAGTGACCGATAACAATGGATGCGACAGTACTATTTCACGCAATTTAACTATTCTGAAACCAACCGCCGCGTTTAGCGTGACGCCGACTTATTTGTGCACAAACCAGGCACCTTACAATACTGCTGTTACAACTGTGCAGGTGAACTTTATAAACCAGTCAACAGGAATGACAAGTTCAGGAAATTCATGGAGCTGGGATTTTGACAATTCATCACATGCTATTGTTCAGAATCCTTCGGGGATTCTATATATTCTTCCCGGCTACTATTCTCCGCAATTAATTATTACAAACGGTGCAGGCTGTGCGGATACGTTAAAGTTAGACAGCCTTATAAATGTTCCGGGCCCACAGGGAAATTACACGTTTGATCCGCTCAATGGCTGCCATCCGTTAACAGTGAATTTTATCGGTGCAACTTCCGGAGGCGGCTTATTCTATACATGGGATTTCGGAGATGGAAATGTTGCTGAACAGGTGTACGATACAATCGTCAGCCACACATATATTAATGACGGGGTTTATCATCCTTATTTTTATATCGGCTACCAGATGCCTGACAGTTCTTTATGCAGGTCGGTCGGTGTGAACCCTACAACAGATACCATTGTAATTGTGCAGACAAACATTTCCGTTGATATTGATTCTTCTCTGTTGATTATTGCTGAAGGCAACCAGGCCGTTGTTCATGCACTTGTTTTTGATACGACTATATTTGGCGGTCCCCCGTATTCCTATTCATGGACTCCTGCATCCGACATACTTGCGAATGGTGCTTTTGCGACTGTGTCAGTCAATCACCTTGCTGATGAAGCATATTATTATGTCACAGTTACAAATGTACAGGGCTGCGAAGCAACGGACAGCGTGCTTGTCAGGATTATTCATTGTGACAGCCAAACCCTCATCCCGAATGTTTTTACACCGAACAGCGACCAGTTCAACGATACCTATCACATAGATAATCTATGCCCGGGAAGTAATTTCCATTTCACCATTTACAATCGCTGGGGAAAAATTATTTATGAGTCTTCCGATTACCGGTTTCACTGGGATGGTAAAACCACAGGCGGTGCTGAAGCATCGGAAGGTACTTATTACTATGTGTGCCAGACAGGAAAAAACCAGATGCATGGCTTCCTGGAACTGATAAGAAAATAAATTATTTTTCCAGGTAAAGCTCCTGTATCATTTTCTCATCTTTCTTATAAACGTCATCATAAAAAATTACATGGTCAGAATCTGCCTCGCATGTAAAATATTTGATGTGAATCGGGAACCGGGGCCGGATACCAACCTGCTTCTGGACTTTTTTATTTAAGTAGGATTGAAGCGAATCAAGGGTAAACGAGACAGTATCATCCTGCACTTTGAGAAGGTATGTTGCAAATTCTTTTGCCTTCTCAAGCCTGATGCATCCGTGGCTGAGTGAACGGACTTCTTTTCCGAAAAGATTTCTTGCGTTGGTATCATGAAGGTAAACACCAAACTTGTTCGGGAAAATAAACTTCATCACACCCAGCGTATTCTCATCTCCGTCACGCTGCCGTAACCTGTAAGGAAAATAATTTTCATTTAATTTCTTCCAGTTAATTTTTTTCAGGTCAACAGGATTGTCCCTGCGATCCAGCATCTCTATGTTATGTTTTCGAAGATAATCTGTATAGCGTTTGAGAATAGGAAGCATTTCTTTTGTTGCAATGCTTAAAGGAATATTCCAGTAAGGATAAATAACAAAATAATTAATTGTGGAATTCAATTCCGGACTTTGCTTATCGGGTGCTCCGCAGATAATCCTGCTTCTGAGAGCAACGGTATCACAATCGATGAGCCTGAACTTATAGGAAGGGATATTGATCCATACATAACGGTCTTCATAAGCAGGTTTTTCCCAGCGCCACCGTTCCATGCTCATTTCAAGATGATGAATGTGGTCGCTTACTGTTTTGTTGAGTAGCCGTAAAGTGTTTATGCCGATTTTACCGTCAGCATTCAGTCCGTGCTTAAGCTGGAATGATTTCAGGGCAAAGGCAAGCTTTACTGAATCATTCTTTGCAAGTGTTGAATCATAGTCATCACTTGCCAGGAGACGCTGCTTCAGGTTTTCCTTGAATGTTTCACCGGTTACATCACCGGCAGGAATAGAATCCCATGGATTATTTTCGAACCTTGCACGGAATTCGGAAAGGAATTTTTTCAGCAGGTGATATTGAGCTGACACCGGTTCATATGATTCCAGGGTTTGGCGGATTGAATGAGACTCAAGAGCATGTGAAAGCCGCGAAACGATGGTGCTGTCTGCCATTTTACCTTTCCATTCTCCAGTAAGTGAATCAGGATTGATTCTTCCTTTGCTGAGATGAACACACAATCTGTAGAAAGCATCAGTGAGAAGAAAATCAACTTCAGAAAGGTTTGTCACATTAAATTTTTTAGCCTTGGAATCGAACGTTGAACCGTACTTTTTTTCAATTTTAAAAAGTGAATAATGTTCCGGGGCTAACCCATAAATGTTGCATTCGCGAATGAAAGCCAGGAGCGAATCGGCATCCCTGTTCAGTTTTCCTTTTTCACTCCAGGCAGGCAGGAATTTCCTGGCACCGTAAAACTCAGCGATCCAGTCTGAAGTTACCAGCGTGTCCTCAAGATAAATAAAATGATCTTCACTATATTCGTTAATTGCATCTTTAATGAGATCACTGATTTCATCGCGAAGCAATTCAGCTTCATTCACAAACTTCGGTGGCTGCTTTTCACGTTTGCGATGACATGAAGTAAATAATATAGAAAACAGAAAAAGCAGAAGAAGCGATAAAAAAGTTATGCGCAATTGAGAAGTCAAAAGAGAAACGGGCTTTTCCCGGAAATTGGTTTCTCAAAGAAACAGAAATTTTTCTTACAGGCTTAGCTTTTTGAAACAAATCGAATTAATATTTTTCTTACTTTGTTCCGATGAAAAATAAAATCGTTTCCCTGATCCTCACCGGTCTCACTGCAACTGCTTTTGTTACTTCCTGCAGCACCACGGTAAATACAGATAAGCCATCTTCCGCTGACAGTGTAATTCCGGAACCTGCACCGGTAACCGCTCCCGTCACGGTGGTGAAAGATGTTGCGTTGTGGACAGATTTGCCGAAAGAAAATTTTAAACAAACGGATACGGCAGGTATACAATTCAAGAATTATAAATTATTTGCCCTTGATTCACTTAAGATGCGAAACCTGCTTGCAAAAGCTCCTTCCGAAAAACAAAGAAATACCGATTCTCTGAAGCTTGTGCTTGAATTACCACGACCCGACGGAGGTTTTATGAAGTTCAGCATTTACCGGACAACTGTTATGGATCCGGCAATGGAGGCGCAATATCCGTTGTTACGGACATATGGCGGACAAGGAATTGACGACCGGACCGCGAATGTAAGACTCGACTTCAATCAAAATGGTTTTCATGCTTATATCACCAGCCAGGCCGGCGAATGGTTTATTGACCCGGCGGCCCGTGGAATAACACACCAGTACCTGTTCTGTTATTTCAAGCGTGACGTAATAATAAAGAATCGCAAGCCGTTTGAATTGCCGGATTCTCCAAGGCATTAAAAAATCATAATCAGTCCAAATTATTTTTTTAATTTTGAGATTAAATTAACACCAAAGAAATACTACTACTATCATGAAAAAAATTTACCCGCTAAAGAGTTTCATCGTTGTGCTTATCGCTGTGATGAGCAGTCAATACGTTTCAGCTCACAATCCTTCACGTTCATTCTGGAATAAAACCGACCGGGACGCTATGCGTTCAACACAGCGCAACTGGTACCCGAATCACTTTGAAATTTTTTCGCTGCAGTTAAATGAAATGAAAGATTTTCTTTCTTCTGCACCTATGGAGACAACAGTGGCATCACGTTTATCTTCCTTCACTATAGAGCTCCCGATGCCTGACGGTAATTTTCACCGTTATACGCTTGTTGAATCTCCTGTGATGGAGCCTGAATTGGCTGCAGCTTACCCGTATATTAAAACGTATGCCGGCCAGGGTATCGATGATAACACGGCAACCATCCGCCTGGATGTAACGCAGTTTGGCTTTCACGCATATGTTCTTTCTGCAAACGGTACGGTTTACATTGATCCCCTCGTGTTTGAAAATGGTGCCCAAGATTATATCGTATTTTATAAGCATGATGTTCCGGCCACGCTTGCACGCCATCGTTGTAATTTAATGACTGATGAAGAGAATGCTGAGCTTAACAGTGAACACTACAGGCTCTACCAGCCTTCGTCTTCCCTGGCAATCGGTAACCAGTTGAGGACGTATACACTTGCTCTTGCCGCTGACGGAGAATATACCGCTTTTTACGGTGGAACTGTTTCAGGCGCTTTAGCAGGAATGGTTACATCCCTTAACAGGGTAAACGGAGTATATGAGAGAGAGGTTGACATTCACATGAACCTTGTTGCGAATGATACTGTTTTGATCTTTACGAATGCAGCTACCGATCCTTATACTGACAGCAACGGAAACACTATGCTGTCAGAAAATCAAAATACTGTAACAAGCCTGATCGGTTCTGCCAATTACGACATCGGCCATGTATTCAGTACAGGCGGTGGCGGTGTAGCAAGCAGGGGATGTGTATGCACAAGCACTACGAAAGCAAGAGGTGTGACGGGGATGGAGCTTGCATTCGGAGGTCCGATAGGCGATCCGTTTGATATTGATTTTGTCGTTCATGAAATGGGACACCAGTTCAGCGCACGCCATTCGTTTAATGCTACTTCCGACAATTGTGGTTTTGGAAATCGCCAGGCTCCGACTGCTTATGAACCAGGCAGCGGCAGTACGATTATGGCATATGCAGGAATTTGCGGCGTAAATGATTTACAACTTCACAGTGATGCTTATTTTCATACAAAGAGCTTTGATGAAATCGTTGCATTCTCACAAACCGGTTTAGGCAATGGCTGTGCAACCACATCTTCTACCGGTAACAGCGCACCTGTGTTAACCGTTCCTACAACTACCTTTACGATTCCTTACCAGACTCCTTTCAGATTGACTGCCTCAGCAACGGATCCTGAAAATGATCCTGTTACATTTTGCTGGGAAGAATTTGATCTTGGTCCTGCCGGTAACTGGAATGCTCCCGTTGATACCTGCCCGATCTTCAGATCATTTAATCCGGCTACTACACCAACACGGTTATTTCCGAAGCTCTCAAACATTCTTAGTAATTCGGTAACGATTGGTGAAATTAAACCAAGCTATACACGTCCCATGAATTTCCGTTGCACTGCCCGTGATAACCGTTCGGGTGGAGGAGGAGTCATTCACAGCCCGACCCCAACTACAGTGAACGCAATTAATACCGGGACACCTTTTGCAATCACGGCTCCTAATACAGTTGGTATTACATGGGCCGGCTGGTCTACTCAAACTGTTACCTGGAATGTCGGATCAAGCAATCTCGCTCCGATAAACACTCCGAATGTGAATATATATTTATCCCTGAATAACGGCCAGACATTCACTATCCTGATAGCACAGAATGTTCCTAACAATGGTTCATATTCATTTATTGTCCCGAACATCTCCACCACGACAGCGCGCATTATGGTTGAGGGAGCCGGCAACATTTTCTTCGACATAAATGATAAGCAGTTTACAATAATTGCATTTGTAGGGATCAATGAAAATAATGTAAGCAACAATATTAATGTGTATCCAAACCCTGCAACTGACGAATTTCATTTTGTAATTAATACATCTTCGGCAGGTAAGTGCAGGGTCCTTCTCAATGATCTTATGGGGAGAACTGTAAAGGAAATCATTGTTGACAAGAACCAGTCTCTTCTTGACCGTGTTGTTGACCTTTCGGGTATTGCAAGCGGCATGTACGTCGCACGTTTCGAATTACCCGAGGGTGTTGCTGAGAAAAAGTTTGTAATAGAATAATTAAATCCTGATCTGATATCCCGGGTTGATCCGGAATTATAATTATAAATAAAAAACCTTCGATGAAAATTGAAGGTTTTTTATTTAAATCTGTTGGCGAAATAACAGTGTGATTTCAGGTTCTTATTTAAAAGCCGGGCAATAATCCTTTGACCTTCCTCCTGACGAGCCGCATAAATTTAATTTGAAACCAAAGAAGAAATCAAAAGCTTTTACATCTGTAACGTTTAATAATTCTACCAGCCTGTCGGTTCCGATAACAAAAATCCAGAACCTGAAAGCGATTCCTGCTGAAGGCTGGCTGTATTCAAACAATGTAACATCGCCTGCGACTTCGAAACTTCTCGTTTCATAGCGAAGGGAAACATCAACCTGGTTACCGCGCGCAATCTGACGGGGGGAATAATAAATCCGGTTTACAAGACTCAGGTTCCCATATATGCGGGGGACAAAACAATAGTCGAACTGCAGGCTGATTGCTGTCGGCAAAAACATCCCGAAAGATTTATCTCTTGTAGAAATCACTGTTCCATTAATGTTATTGCTTAATAATGTATCCAGGTGCCCCAGTGATTGAAAAGGAACTGTATCAAGACGGCTCCAGACCTTGTCGGTGGTAGTATTCAGGTCAAGAATCTTTGCATCATTGGAAAAATTAATATAACCCAGATCCAGCAGGGAAAGCCCGATCCTGTAATCATATTTCTTCTGCCTGTCGGCATTCCCGGTACATTCATAGCCTCCGCGATTGCGATGATGGATGTAAGATGCTCCGAGAGTGGTGCTGAGTCCGAATCCTCTTAGTTTTAGAAAACGGCTTGCGCTGTTTTTCGCGTCTGTTGAAAGAGCATGACCGATGGTTGCATCCATTGAATGAATAATTGCTGTGGAAGAATCGGCTATGGTATAATCAAGCTTCCTCGAATCAAGATAAAGACCATCGAAGCCGGCCAGGAAGCTAAGGGTGCCTGCAACTTTAAGGTAGTTGTCAGAGCTTTCAGTAAGAGTTCTCCCAAATGTTCCGCCTAGTTCTCCCCAGCTCAGCCAGGCAGCCGTGAAGGGCTCAGTAGAAAAGCTTTGGCCGATCAAAGGAGCATACCTGTATTTATCGTAAATGAACTTTGCAAGTGACGGCGGAATATCCATTGCGCTTATTTCATTCCTGTACGCGGTATGGATTCCCCATCCGTCGCTTTTATCGGAACTTATAAATGAAGGCCCGATTAAAAGGGTATGTCCAAACCCGCTTTGAAGTTTTGAATTAAAAATATCATAAATGTTTTTTTCATCACCGATCTCGCCCTTTATTCCACGTATCAGAACATTCTGGCTGACAGGCAAATAAATGTATGTGTTCTGGGCAAAGATATCTGCTGCAAGAAGGTTAAATTCATATTTATAAGGTGCAGCTACGATGGTTGAAGGGTTCAGAAAAATCCCCATGTTCCCGCTGTAATTACTGTTGCTGATACCCCACATTTCCTGGGCAGATGCATTAAAAGCAAGGACGTAAAAGAGTAAAAAAGATATACAACGTTTCACGCGACGAAGTTAACTATTCAAATGAGTCCGGAAAATACACTTTGTTTCATTTAACTCATTTAACGAACGAAGATTAAAGATATTCTGTGAACTGTTTTCAACCGCCCAGTTGGGTACTGACAAAATTCATAAGTTGCGGAAAAAAATCACGGAAATCATGTTCAAAGTTTTCATATTGTTCTTCAAGATCATGTACGGATTCATCCATTTTATTTTCAAATGAAACCCGCCGCGAGAGGCCTGATAATGCACGGCCGATTCCATCGATGGTGGAATAACTGAGAAGCCAGTTGCGCTCAATCATAAAGGGCAGAAAATAATGAACAGCTTCAGGAAGAATATTCCAGTTTTGCCGGAGGATATAATATGTTTGCGTCGAGAAGTCCTCGAGTGATAATCTATGGAACTCTGAAAAATTAGCGGCAAGAAAATGATCATAATATAAATCAGTGATCACACCGGAGTACTTGCCGTATTTTATCCGCAGCCTGTCCTTGCTCCGTTTTGTTATTTCATGATGATCGGTAAAATCATCGATCATCCTGTGAAGTTCTATTCCGCGTTTTATTTTTCCCGGGAAGGCATTCTTCTTATTTCCTTTTACAAAATCAGCTATGAAGTTGCCGATCATCAGTTCGTGATCGTCCCCGGAAAGGTAGATGTGTGCAAGGAAATTCAATAGTTTGCGGAATCTCAGAATAGAATCGCACAAATATACGTTAAGGTCACAAAACAAATTTGACTCACCTGACCTGATTCATTACTTTTACATCCTCGGATGAAAAAACAAATCCTGCTCATTATAGTTTTTTTATTGCCTTTTACACTGTTTGCGCAGGGTACTTCATCCTGCAAGGATAGTACTTATGCTGACCCATATTTTCACTGTGATGAACCTTATCACCCGGTGTGTGCCTGTGACGGTTTAACCTACCGGAATCCATGTGCAGCCCAGCATTGGGGAGGGATTTACAACAACTTCAGCAACTGGAGAGACGGAGTGTGCGGGAACTTTGATTTTGATTTTGTTCCCAACCCGATTTCCGCTTTTTCCAATACCGGTGGAGATGCGCATCTTCACGTGTATATTAACGACAATCTTTTACCGGCAAGTTACCAGGTCTATATTTTTGATGTGTTCAACAGGATTATTTACCAGTGGGCTGACCAGGTTACTTCGAATCTTTCTTCCGGTGTTGCAGTCGAAAATCTTACTACCGACTTCTTTGTAAAGTTTGATAAAGGGGTTTACATCCTGGCGGTAGTGGTGAACGGTGAGATGCACGTTAAAAAAATCATGAAGGTAAATATTGAATAACTTTTCAACCCTGCGGGCAAGGTTTAAATCTCCGGGGTAAGACTTTCACCTCCTACAACATCGATCATTCCATATCCCTGGGTTGTAAATAATCCGATACCACAGTCCCAGATGAATTTATGTACCTGTGGATGCGCATGCAATGTAAATGGCAGCAGGTATCCGAAAATAGTCTGGTTCATGTTGTTCTTATAAATCCTTGCAAATTTCTTTTGAGAGTTGATCAAACGCTGAATGTAATCGGGATCGGGTGTGATTTCAAATTCTGCGAATTCATTCAGCTGCTTTTCTGTGAAGCCGGCTTGTTCCATCCTGTTAAGAATAGTCTCAAAAAATAAATCCGAAATTTCCTGTGTCCGCGGATCCATCGGCTCGGGGGTTATTTCATCTGCAACAAAAGGCTGCTGAACAACAAGCGGTGAAATGCAGACATATTTCATCACCGTTTTGAATTCAGGATCAGGAATTACCTGGTATGCCTTCGGAACAAGAGTGAGTTTGGCGAAGCTTACGAGTCGCCTGTCGAAAATTTTCTTTACCCATTGCTCGGCGAATTCAGCTTCAGGTGCTGAAATGACAAGAGAAATTTTTGAAGACAAAAAACGGATCTGACCGTTCTGAACTTTTGATGTTCCTTTCAGTGAAGAGAAGTTGTAGAATTCCGATTGTATCGGAAGCTCACGAATCACTTCCTCCATAAACGCGGAAATAATTTTCTGATGATGAAGTGGTACTAAACCATTGCTGCCATGCACCTTTAAAAAAGAGATTTTAATTCTCATGATAAGTGGATTCTAAAAAGTGTTTTCAACTTTTGATTAATGATGTAAAGCTGTTACGAAAGTAGAAGCTTTAGTGTATTTGCGGTTTGTTACAATTTATCCGTCAAGGATGTGAAAGAAAAAACCGTACAAATTTACAAATTTATCACTTACCAAATAAAAAATATTTCCGGGGAAACCTGTCAGAGTACTTTATGCCTACACATTGAACCTGAAATGCATGACATCTCCGTCATGAACCACATATTCTTTTCCTTCTATGTTAAGTTTGCCCGCATCCCTGCATGCTGCTTCAGAACCATACCTGATGAAATCATCATAGCTGATCACTTCAGCCTTGATAAAACCTTTTTCAAAATCCGTGTGGATCACGCCTGCTGCCTGCGGAGCAGTCATGCCTTTGTGAATTGTCCAGGCACGCACTTCTTTTTCGCCGGCTGTAAAGTAGGTTGAAAGGTCAAGCAGGCGATAAGCTGCTTTAATCAGCTTGGCCACACCTGATTCCTCCAGTCCCAGGTCGCGGAGAAAAACCTCGCGGTCTTCATAGCTGTCTAGCTGTGTAATTTCCGCCTCGATGGCTGCCGCAATAACGAGCACTTCGGAGTTTTCATCCCTGACAAGTGCCTTAAGCTCATCCACATATTTATTTCCCGTAAGAACGGATTTTTCATCTACGTTGCACACATATAAAACAGGTTTTGCAGTAAGAAGAAAAATATCGGCAATGTGTTCTGTTTCTTTTTCATCCAAGGAAGCGCTTCTTGCAGGCTTTCCCGCTTCAAGGTGTGCTTTGTATTTTTTCAGTACCTCAATTCCTTTCGCTGCATCTTTGTCGCCGCTCTTTACTACACGTTCAAGGCGCTGTATTTTTTTTTCGACTGAGTCAAGATCTTTCAGCTGCAATTCGGTATCGATTACTTCTTTATCACGAACCGGGTTGACGTTACCGTCTACATGAACAACATTCGGATCATCAAAGCAACGGATTACATGAATGATTGCATCACATTCCCGGATGTTGCTCAGGAACTGGTTGCCCAGTCCTTCTCCTTTGCTCGCTCCTTTTACGAGACCGGCAATGTCGACGATTTCAATGGTGGTGGGCAAAACGCGCTGTGGTTTTACAAGACCTTCCAGCCTGTTCAAACGTTCATCAGGAACGGTGATCACACCAATGTTCGGCTCGATCGTACAAAACGGAAAATTAGCAGCCTGCGCCTTCGCATTGCTTAGGCAATTAAATAATGTTGACTTACCTACATTTGGAAGTCCTACTATACCACACTTCATATAATTTACTGTTTATTTTTCGGGGCGCAAAGATAGAAAAATAGAAGGAGGATGTTTCAAATTATCTGAGTAATCCGAATTTAAGGTTTAGCATTCCTCCTGAAAAGTTTCTCAACCTGTTCTGGTTACTGAATGCTGTAAAACCGATGCCGAATACTTTTGTAAGCAGTACACCGATTTCAGCCTGTAATGCAAAACCCATTGTGCCTCCTTCAGTTGCACCATAGCAAACCAAATTTGAACCATTGGTACACTTGTATTTTAGATCGCCGAAACCTGCAACCACGGCTATAAGGAATTCTTCCTTTCTTAAATTAATTCCTGCCATGAATGCGGTTTCTGCAGCTTCAGGAGCATTTCCTGAGCCGGTAAAATTTCTGAATGTGAAAATAATTCTCTTGTACGACACATCTAAAAAGTAACCTGTACCAATACCACGGGGCTCATGCTCTCTGGTATTGCTGAAAATTAATCCCGGGTTGAAATCAAAAAGTACTTTCTGCCTGGATGATAAATTTTTTTCCCTGCCGGCAGAGTCAGTCGGCATCATTGTCATATTCCCGGCTTGAGCAACTAAAGAAAGACTTGCAAGCAACAACGGAAAAAATAAAGAAAAATATTTCATCAACCTTTTTTATACAAAGCTAATAATATCGCCATGTTATTTTGCTTTGTTAATTTTGTATGACAAAGTAAAAAAGGTGAAGGAGGAGTTAACAAAAATGAGAGTTGACAAATGGCTCTGGGCAATGCGTCTCTTCAAGACACGTACCCAGGCAAGCGAAGCATGTGATCAAAACAAAATTATTGTTTTGGACATGCCTGTTAAGCCTTCAAGATTAATAAAGGAAAATGATGAAATACGGATCAAAAGAACAGGCCTCACCAGAATTATAAAAGTTGTGAGGCTGAGTGATAACCGCCTTGCTGCAAAACTTGTTACGGATTATTACCTTGATCTGACACCTCCGGCTGATATAGAAAGCTATAAAGCCCGGAGCGCTAAAGTCACAATTTACCGTGATCCCGGCACCGGAAGGCCCACAAAGCGTGACCGGAGAATGCTGGATGATTTTTTCACACCGGGAGAATGATCTGCATTTGTTAATATATTCTTGAAAACTCGATTTACCCTGAACCTTTCCATTTTCTTAAAAAATTACTTTTGACCGGAATTAAAAACCATTTCCTTTACAATCCCTGGCATTAAACCAGTACCAATAAAATCAAAATGACATCAACCCAAAATTTATCACACATTGCTTCCCAGGTAAGAAGAGATATCGTACGAATGACGCATGGCTCCAACTCAGGACACCCGGGAGGATCACTGGGCTGTACCGATTTTTTTGTCGCTCTTTATTTTAATGTTCTTCGTCACAACCCGAAGAATTTTCAAATGGACGGAATCGGGGAAGATCTTTTCTTTCTCTCCAATGGTCATATATCTCCTGTATGGTACAGTGTGCTTGCAAGGACGGGTTACTTTGATGTAAAGGAGCTTGCAACATTCAGAAAAATAAACTCGCGCCTGCAGGGTCATCCTGCAACTCACGAAGGATTGCCGGGGATACGTGTTGCATCCGGTTCACTGGGCCAGGGATTATCAGTTGCAATCGGGGCTTCACGTGCAAAAAAACTAAATAAAGATTCGCACCTGGTTTATTGCCTTTGCGGTGACGGGGAGATGGAAGAAGGGCAGATCTGGGAAGCTGTGATGTATGCCGGTGCAAAGAAAGTAGACAATATCATTGTGACGATTGACGTTAACGGTCAGCAGATTGATGGCTCCGTTAACAATGTAATGCCTTACGGAGATCTTCGCCCGAAATTTGAGAGTTTCGGATGGAAGGTAATGGAAATGGATGGTCATAATATTGAGGAGATTATTGAAACACTTAATAATGCCAAAGAAAGCACAGGTAAACAATATCCTGTTGTTATTCTTATGAAAACCATGATGGGACAGGGAGTTGACTTCATGATGCATACGCATAAATGGCATGGTGTAGCTCCCAATGATGATCAGTTAAAAGTTGCGTTAACCCAGCTTGAAGAAACATTGGGTGATTACTAGGGGTGCACTGTTTAATTTATCCATTTCGTGCTGCAGTCGGCGAAACAGTTACGCGAAAACATATTGGGTACCAATACGAACAAAATTCAATGACAAGGTTATTCAGAATTAAAACACTTTAATGAAATTTTATTCGTGTCACTTCAGGCTCTTTTTGTTTTGCCTCTTGCTTCTTATATCTTGCTTCACTGCTAACGGTCAAAAGCAAAAGAAAGAAAAAGAAGAACCTGCTTTGACGAGGATAGAATTTCTTTTCGATGCTTCACAAAGCATGTATGGACGCTGGCAGACAGGTATGAAAATGGAAGTTGCGAAAAGGCTGATGACGCAGCTTCTTGACAGCTTAAAAAAACTCGACAACATTGAACTTGCACTTCGTGTTTACGGGCACCAGAAACCTTACCCGCCGCAGGATTGCGATGATACAAGACTTGAAGTTCCGTTTGGCAAAGGAAATATTCCAAAGATACAGCAAGTGCTTGCCGGCCTGAATCCTAAAGGAACAACGCCGATTGCCCGTTCTCTTGAGATGTGCGGCAATGATTTTCCGCAGAGCAAAAGCAGGAATATTATTATTCTTATCACGGATGGAATTGAAGAATGCAAAGGTGATCCCTGTGCTGTATCCCTTGCCTTACAGAAAAAGGGCGTTGTGCTGAAACCCTTCGTTATCGGTATGGGGCTGGATGAATCACTGAAAAAAACATTTGATTGTGTTGGGAGATATTATGATGCATCAAGCGAGGAAACATTCCGTGATGCATTGAATGTCGTAATTTCCCAGGCATTGAATAATACTACCATGCAGGTTAACCTCCTGGATATTTATAGCAAGGCGACGGAAACAAATGTGAACATGACTTTCTACGATACATTCGGAAACATACGGTATAATTTTATTCATACAATCAACACGCATGGCAATCCCGATACTCTTGTTATTGATCCCCTGGCGACATACAAAATAGTTGTTCATACCATCCCGCCGGTTTATAAGGATTCAATCACCCTTACGCCGGGCAAGCATACTATAGTCGGTATTGACGCTCCGCAGGGTTACCTGAATCTTAAGTTCGATGGAATTCCTGAATATAAAAAGCTTCCCGCGATTTTGCGCAGGCATGGCGAAATGAAAACACTCAATGTCCAGGATTTTAATTCAACAGAAAAATACATCGTTGGTAAATATGATCTCGAGATCCTCACGCTGCCAAGAATTAATTTACCGGATGTTGATATCTCACAGAGTAAAACAACTACTATCCAGATTCCACGCCCCGGTTTCGCTACATTCCTTGCCAACGGACCGGGTTCGGGGGGAATTTTTGTGGAGGATAAAAACGAATTGAAACTTATTTATAACCTGGATGAAAACGCTTCTAAGGAAACAGTTGTGATGCAGCCGGGAAACTATCGTGTCGTGTTCCGGCCGAGAAATTCCAAAGAATCGCTTTACACCATTGAACGAAGATTTGCTATAACGTCAGGCGATTCAAAAGTTGTAATGCTGAATTAAAAAAAACTATATAACCTATCAACACATAAACAGATTCCCTTAACATGAAAAAATTTACATTCACTGAAAAGAAAGATACGCGATCAGGATTCGGAGCAGGACTTCTTGAACTTGGAAGAAAGAACCCGGATGTAGTTGCATTGTGTGCAGATCTTACGGGCTCACTCAAAATGGATGCATTTGAAAAAGAATTTCCTGACCGCTTTTTCCAGGTTGGAATTGCCGAAGCAAACATGATGGGCATTGCAGCAGGTTTAACGATCGGAGGAAAAATCCCTTTCACCGGAACTTTTGCAAATTTTTCCACGGGAAGGGTATATGACCAGATCAGGCAATCAATTGCTTACTCAGGAAAAAATGTAAAGATCTGTGCTTCTCATGCCGGCATAACACTGGGTGAAGATGGCGCCACTCACCAGATTCTTGAAGACATAGGAATGATGCGTATGCTCCCTGGCATGGTGGTCATCAACCCGTGTGATTACAACCAGACCAAGGCTGCTACCATGGCCATTGCTGACTATAAGGGCCACGTTTACCTGCGCTTTGGCCGGCCTGTGGTACCGAACTTCACACCCGCTGATCAGAAATTTCAGATCGGGAAGGCAATTGTATTCAATGAGGGAGCAGATGTCTCTATCTTTGCAACCGGTCACCTTGTATGGAAAGCATTGGAGGCATGTGAAATGCTTGAGGAAAGAGGTGTTCATGCGGAAGTAATCAACATTCACACGATTAAACCTTTGGATGCGGATGCTGTCCTACGCTCGGTGAAAAAAACAGGATGCGCCGTAACGGCCGAAGAACACCAGATTCACGGGGGCCTTGGAGATGCAATAGCGCATGTGCTTTCAGGCAGTTTTCCTTCACCAATCGAATTTGTTGCAGTCAATGACAGCTTTGGCGAGAGTGGTACTCCGGAACAACTGATGAAAAAATACGGGCTTGAAGCTGAAAATATTATTGCTGCTGTTGAGAAAGTCCTTGTGAGAAAAAAAACTGAAGTGCATTGCTGATGAAACCCGGAAACCGGTTCAGCACTTCCGTTCCTTTTAAGAACCTATGGAACATACCGATCATGAATTGCTCGAACAGTTGAGGATTGAAGACTCCCGCAGCTATGCTTTTAACCTGCTGATGCGCAAATACCAGCAACGGTTATATTGGCACGTTCGCAAAATTGTAATTGACCACGATGATGCGAACGATGTAATTCAGAATACATTTATCAAGGTCTGGAAGTCCCTCATTGGGTTCAGGGAAGATTCGCAGCTTTACACATGGCTATACCGGATCGCAACAAACGAAGCCCTCACATTCCTGAACCAGAAGAAAAGAAAATTTTTGGTTCCTTTCGCTGATGTTGAGCATGAACTTTCCAATCACCTAACAAATGATGTTTATTTCAGCGGCGACAGGATCCAGTTAAAGCTCCAAAGAGCTGTTTTAAAATTGCCAACGCAACAGAGGATTATCTTTAACATGAAATATTTTGACTGCATGAAATATGAGGAGATTGCCCAGGTGCTCAATCTCACAGTTGGGGCATTAAAAGCTTCCTATCACCACGCTGTTAAAAAGGTAGAAAAATACATCAAAGAGAATTAAACCATCAGGTGATACCTGCATCAAAACCGCAAGTTCAGAACAATGAAAACCTGGTATAGAGGCGACAATGAATCAGATCCCGACTTAGATCGGCTGGCTCCGCAACTTTCAAAGCTGGATAAATCAAATCCGTTTAAAGTTCCCGACGGCTATTTTGATTCCCTTCCGGAGATGATTCAGCAAAAGATAAATGCTGTTCCTGACCTGGAACGAATGAACAGGGAAAATCCTTTTCATGTTCCTGAAGGTTATTTTGACTCGCTCCCAGCTGTTATTCAGCAACGGATTGTTGATGGTAAACCGGCGAAGAGTCTTTCCCGGGAATGGATTCTAAACCTTTTTCGCCCAAGGTACATTGCATGGGCGGTGGTATTATTGCTGTTGGTTTTCGGAATCAAATACCTGACAAAGCCGGTCATTCTTTCATCTTCCGGGAATTATCTTTCTTACGAAGAAGCTGAAAATTCTGATTTCATTAATTACATTGAAGAATCTGCTTTCATTGATGTGCTCGATCAGGAAACGGATGAATCTGCTTCAGGCAAAGAAGATACCGGCATCGAACAATACTTACTTGAAAATAATATCGATATCTCTCAACTTGAAAATAATTTATAATCAGCTTAACTACATTCTTAAATCAATAATTGAAAAATGAAAAATCTCAAATACATATTCGCAGGGTTGTTGCTCGTGATCATAACATCTGCATTTGCACAGGAAGAAAGGCCGGCCCGCCAAAAGGTTGAGGCGATGAAAATAGGTTTTCTGACCGAGCGTTTAAATCTTACACCGGAAGAGGCAAAAGTTTTCTGGCCGGTATATAACAAATACCAGGATGAGGTTGAAGTGATCCGTAAATCCCGAAGGGATAACCTTACCAATGCCAGGATGAATTTTGATGAGATGTCAGATAAAGATGTTGAAAAGGCGATTGATTCAGAAATCGCATCGCGGCAAAATGAACTGGACATTATGAAAAAATATCATCCCCAGTTTAAACAGGTATTGCCTGTGAAGAAGGTTGCAAAGTTGTATAAGGCAGAGGAAGATTTCAAACGCAAGCTTCTTGATATGATCAAGGAAAGAAGAGGAGACAGGAGAGGTCCGATGGAAAAATAATTTTTTTGTGATTTATTTTAAAAAAAGCTGTCTCGCACTATGCCAGGCAGCTTTTTCATTTTCAGAGGTGAATGTATTTACTTTCAATGCCTGTACTATTGACTTGTAAAATCAAAATTTACTATTGAAGAATCAAACAACATAGGATCCTTACTCCAGATCTCAACTGAATTCCTATGATGAACTACAAGGTAATATGAGTTGTTCAAAACAGAGGATGGAAAGAGGATTTGTGAATTTCCATCTGTATGTAAAAGAACGCGGGAGCCTACAATAACGGAATCGGGTAGTATAGGATCACGCAGTTCAACTAAAATGGAGTCACATGCTGTAGGATCGCTGCTGAGACCGTTGTTGTATAAAACAGCCTGCATTTCTCCGTTACCGGAATAAAATCCTTCGAAAAATAATTTAAGATTTAAAGTGACATTGCATTGACTGCCAGTGAATGTGGCGCTGATAGTATGATTTCCATTTATGTTATTGAATGTATAGCTCCCGGTTGAAATAGCATTTGCATTACTGAGTCCGTCAACAAGCACGTCTTCAATTTGCCTGCAGGAATCTGCGGTAATTGAAAAAGAAAGATTATTACCACAATTAACCGGACTTGCACCGCCGGGAGCAATTGAACCACCTGCACCGGCCGATGAAGTGATCGTGTACTGATTGATTGCAAATACGGCGCTTATTGTATGATTCCCGGTTACATTATTAAAAGTATAGGTTCCTGTTGAAACTGCACCCGCGTTGCTGACATTGTCAATAAGAACGTCTACAATGTGATAACATGCATTTGGCGTGATTGCATATGTGTTGTTGCTGCCGCAATTTACAGACGTTGCACCAATCGGATTGATTGTTCCGTTAGCAGCTGCTGAAGACGTGATCGTATATTGGTTGATTGCAAATGTTACACTGATTGAATGATTGGCAATTACATTATTAAAAGTATAAGTGCCTGCTGAAACTGCGCCCGGGTTGCTGACACCGTCAACCAATACGTTTGCAATGTGATAGCAGGAATTAGGAGTGAATGTGTACGATTTGCTGCCTCCGCAATTTACTGACGCCGGTCCATTGGGATTAATTGTTCCGTTAGGGCCCGCCGAAGAAGTGATTGTATATTGATTAATTGCAAATGTTGCATTGATGGTATGATTAGCCATCACATTGTTAAAAGTATACGTTCCTGCTGTAATTGCTCCTGCATTGCTGACACCATCAACCAATACATCAGCAATGTGGTAACACGTATTTGGCGTAATTGTGTAGGTCCGGTTAGTACCACAATTGGTGCTTACCCCGTTGGGATTGATGGTCCCGTTTGAGCCGGCTGATGAGTTAATGGTAAAGTTGTTTACTGTTACCGTAACCGGCGATGCCGGGACACAGTCAACAGTGACAGAATAATTGCCGGATGTATTCACTTTTATGCTTTGTGTTGTTGCCCCGTTATTCCATACATAATTGGTTCCTGCAGTCGCAGTAAGAGTTACGGAGTCACCCTGGCAAAAGGTAGTAGGACCACCGGCAGTGATTACAGGTGTATTGGTATATTTCAGCAATACATCATCAATCCTGAATTGCGTCAGCGTATCCTCGTTCCTGAAGCGTATTCTTAGGTTGGGCACAGAAGGAATGGTGCCGGCCGCAGTGCGATAATACCATGTGGATGAGCCCACCGGTAAAGCGGGAAAGGTAAGGGTGCTGTAAGACAAGCTATCGGAGCTTACCTGGACCGAAAAATCTGACCCGTTACTTGCGTTACCGAATTTAAAGACTCCGAATGACAATTCAAGATTCGATTTGCCGGTTGTATTAATGCCGGAAATAACGAAATATTTTCCGGCAGATGTATTCGTTAGAAAAGCATTCGCCGCTCCTGATGCAGTTGCATAACCGGACGACATATTTGTAATCCTGATCTCCCCGGTCCCGTACATGAAGAAATTATCATTGTCGAATCCGTTATTTGTTTCATGAGTTGCAATGGATGTAGTTCCAGCCGGGTTGCCCATCGTCTCCGAAAATAAAGTTACGCTTGCCTGGCCGCTGATTACCGAGACCACAACGGCTGCAGATGTGGAAGTGCATCCATTCGCACTGGTCACAGTTACAGAATGGTTCCCGGCGGTGTTTACAGAAATTGATTGAGTGGTTGCACCGGTCGACCATTGAAACCCTGTACCCGCGCTTGCTGTTAAAGTTGCAGATGATCCGCTGCATATGGAAAGGGGGCCTGCAGGCGAAACTATTGCTGCCGGGTTTGCATTAACCACAACAGTTACAGGTGCCATCGAATTATTCGCATTATTCACATCGCCCGTTATAATGGTGTTTGAATTGAAAATATAATTCCCGGCACTGCTCATGTTATAAGGTGTGTCAAAAGTTATATTCATTACGGCACCGCCGCTTAAAGTTCCGGATGAAATGGTCTTAGAGAAGTTCTGAGTTGATGACGAAGGGTTTGTTACCGTAAGCTGAACCTGTAAATTGGCAGCAGAGAAATTAACATCACCCGTTCCGAAATTTTTTACCTGTACCTGTAATGACTGGTTTGCATTTGAACAAGCCGGGGACACAGGCGAAACCAGGGATAATACTCCAACATCAGGTGGGGAAGAACTTCCGTACTGAAACTTAAAACTTGCTATAATCGGGATGTGATCTGAACAATGATACAAGGCTTCTGCAATGGTTTGCGAAACTGCACTGTTAGGCATTTTGTTGATGGAATCGTTATAGTGGTTTCCATCGTTTCCATAAGCGATTGTGGAATTCGCCACATACGTCATTCCTCCGGTAAGACTGATTGCTTTGGAATAAAGGATCATGTCGAAGCGATCGTCCATACCCCCGGTAGAACCGCCATCATTAAGATATGTGGTAACCCGGGTTGATTGGGTATGCCGGATTGCATTGGAACCATTATTCCAATTGTTTGAACTCATTGTGATCGGATCAATAAAATAACCTTCATTACCACCTGTAGTATCCTTTAGCCTGAGATACCCGCCTTCAAGTGAATGATACATATTAAAATCACCGCATACGATAAAATTGGAACCAGGAGGCAAAGCATTCGTGACTTTCCGTAAGCTGTCAACTTCTTTTATTCTCTTTAGCGAATCATCAGGAGTATCACTTGATTTTAAATGCACTGCATAGATCCGCACTGTATCACCGGAAAGAAGATGTACAAGAGTAAATTCGTTGATATCTCTCACTGCAGTTACAATTCGTTTGTTGTCGACAAAATGAAACTTAGCACTTTTGTAAAATATTGCGTTTTCACTATCGGTTGTTATATCTATAAATTCTCCTGCCTGGTATGAGGATGATTGTGCATTCATCACGTTTGATAAAAAACCATTTACACCTGCCTGCGAAAGAATTTCCTCAACCACTAGAATATCAGGATTGATGGAAGAAATAATTGTTCTGAAAAAAGGATTTCGGTCAGTAGTATCAGTAGTGATATTACCTGCAGGGTAATTCAAAAGATTATAAGCTACCAGTTTGATCTGGTCCTGCTGTTGAGCAGAACTGTTCCGGACACTACAAAATGCAAATACAATCCACAAAAGTATAACCGACCTTCGAGGTAAAAGGGAAATAGTATTCACGGCAAAGAAGTGCCGGCTCAGGGCGTAAATTTTCACTCAGGTTAATATTATATTTTAAAAAATCGCAGTATAGAAAAGGCTTCGTCAGGTGAAGTATTGCAAAGATAAATTTTTTCCCCAGATGCGAAAACCCTGATGAGACCGATACCTGAACATATAGCTGTTTATTCATAAAAATTATTCTTATTACTTTTGAAAATCGGGTTAGAAAGTAGAATTCATGCAAAATGACATCCAGGACTTGCTGTTAAAGGGACTTCAGAAGGCAGGTCACATTTCAGGAATTGATCATCTAAGCTTACAGCAAATCGCGCTTTTTGCGTTGTTGCCTGTGATAGCATTGGGAATTGAAGCATGCATTGTAGGCTGGAAAAATTCGTCAATGAAAAACCTTGTGGACCATAGCCGTTCGGCCAGGGGTGATTTATGGTGTTTCGCACTCACGGCCTTAAGGCTCTTTGACTTTATCGGGCTCATGCTGACGTTTGGAATCAGCTATATGCTTGTTGTGTGGGTGGATAAAAGATTTCACGCCGATTTATTTCTACCTGTTCAGCCTGTTGTACTCCGTGTTGCGTTGCTATTTATTATAAGTGATGCGAAAAATTATCTCCGGCATTATTGCTTTCACCATGTAAAGTGGATGTGGGAATTGCATAAGTATCATCACTCAGCGGATAAATTCACAGTGCTCTCAACCTTACGGGGACATTTTGTTGAGACAGCCGTGTCAAGAATATTTGATGCTGTTCCCTTCATCCTGCTGGGTGCCACCCCGGAAGAATTTTTCCTGGTTTACATGCTGAAAGATACACACCAGTATTTCCTTCATTCGCAGATCAGGAGTAAATGGGGCTGGATTGGTAAATATATCCTGGTATCACCGGCTGCTCACTGGTTGCATCATTCAACTGATGCCAGGCATTACGACAGGAATCTGGGTTCATCATTTATTTTCTGGGACAGGATTTTTAAAACCTACAAACCCCCTGAATACATTCAGCAAATCGGGTTGCCTGGTTCTGGGTTCAACGAGAAAGGATTTTTTTTCGACATGATTCTGTCTTATAAAAACTCCTTGCGAAAAATTTTTCCTTCAAGGAAAAAAGCAAATCCTGAATTGGCAGACGAGAAGTAATTGCAATTATTCATTTCCGATAGGTGTTGCAATTCTCTTATGTTTCCTTGCTTCCCGTACTTTTCCAATCGGGTGCAGCGCTTTTTGATTCATCGTATATAAATCAATTCTTCCGCCTAATCCCAGTGCTGCAGACCGCGTTACTACATCGTAACCTCCGAATAAAGAAAAGTTTCCAAACCCGATAAATCCGCCGGCAAAAAATCCTGCCAGCTTGTTAAAACTGAAATCGTTTTGAAGAGCTACATCAGCCACCAAGCCAAAGAAGAAGCCGGGGTCAACCGTTATTTTATCGTTCTCGTTAAAAATAAAATCTCCGAAAAACCATGTATAACCATAGCCAATACTTAATGTCGGGCTAACTTCATATTTACCATCGATCATTTCAATCCTGCTGAATGAAATGGGAATGGTAGGAGAGCCAAGGAGTTTTGCCCTGTAAACCGTATTGTAATACAATGTATCCGGCCACTTATCCAAAGAATCGGCATCGCCGAACTTCTTTTTTTCGTCCGGGAAAGTATAACCTCTTTTAACAAGAAATTGATAGATCGGACTTTTTTCTTCCCGTTGTGCTTTTACTATTAAAATTCCCAAAATGAGAAAAAAAAGAAGAGATAAAATTTTTTTCATGTTATTAATCTAAGGAAAAGAAAAATTTTTTCGTGTAGAAAGATGCCTAAAAGAATTCTGACTGACAACAGGATAAAAAAATGTGCCAGCCTGCCAATGACTTACGTAGTCATGCGAATTCATTCTACCTTTACCACATGGCTGAAATTGTGGGTATAAAAGAATTCTTCGCCCTGTTGCAAAAGGAAGGTCCATTGTTGCTCGACGTCCGCAGCGAATCAGAATTTGCGCAGGGACATATTCCGGGAGCAGTTAATCTTCCTTTGCTGAATGATGAACATCGCGCAATTGTGGGTACTACTTATAAGCAAAAGGGGAGAGAATCTGCAGTTCTTTCAGGGTTTGAATTGGTGGGAAATAAATTCGCGGATTTTATCCGAACCACACTTGTGCTTGCGAAGAATAAACAGGTTATGCTTTATTGCTGGAGAGGTGGAATGCGGAGTAATATTATGGCCTGGATCCTGAACGCTGCAGGATTCAAAGTTACATTGCTTAAAGGGGGTTACAAAACCTTTCGCAGGTGGGTATTGGAACAGTTAACCATGCAAAAGAAACTCGTAATTATCGGTGGCAGAACCGGTTCAGGAAAAACGGATGTACTTAAGTCCCTGAAAGAAATCGGCGAACAGGTAATAGATCTCGAAGCACTTGCGCATCATAAGGGTTCAGCATTTGGCTCGCTGGGAGAAAAACCACAGCCCCGCAACGAACACTTTGAAAACCTTCTTTCTATAGAATGGGAACAGATGGACGGAGAGAGAATTCTCTGGCTTGAAAATGAAAGTATCACGATTGGTTCTGTAAAGCTTCCGGACAAAATTTTTGAGATGATGCGCACAGCTCCAGTCATCGAACTTAAAGTCGGGATGGAATCGCGCGTTGAAAGAATCCTTTCTGAATATGGCAAATTCCCTGCAGAAGCATTGATTGAAAACACATTGAAATTAAAAAAGAGGTTGGGTGACCTCCGAACACGGCAGGCTGTTGAAGCGCTGCACAACAACAATAAAGTAGCATGGCTGGAAGAAGTTTTACTTTATTACGACCGTGCCTATGATTACGGGATGTCAAAAAGAAAACCGGAAAACACATTTACTGTCGAGCATAACCCGTCAGAAACTCCTGCTGATTTTGCCAAACGGATATTATCACTGAAAAATAAATTTGTTGTTAAACACCTTGTATGAATACTATTGAAACATCACCGGTTATAAAGCTAACCGGTCACAGTCACGGAGCCGGTTGTGGCTGCAAAATTGCGCCATCAGTACTTGAAGAAATTCTGAAAGGCTCCGGTTCTAAAATGATTTTTCCTGATCTTATGGTAGGAAACGAAAGCAGGGATGATGCAGCTGTGCTTCAGCTTCCTGACGGCAATTGCCTGATCAGCACAACTGATTTCTTTACACCGATTGTTGATGATGCAATTGATTTCGGTCGTATTGCTGCTGCAAATGCAATCAGCGATGTATATGCGATGGGCGGCCGGCCGGTGCTTGCTGTTGCTATTCTTGGGTGGCCTGTAAATAAAATTCCCGCTGAGGTTGCGAGGCTTGTAATTTCCGGGGCACGAACGGTCTGTGATGAAGCAGGAATACCTTTGGCAGGCGGCCACAGCATTGATATTCCAGAACCCGTCTTCGGCCTTTGTGTAAATGGTTTTGTCAAGAAGAACGAGGTTAAAAAAAATAATTCAGCCAAGCCTGGCGATTTACTTTTTCTCACGAAGCCGCTTGGCACAGGGATTTTATCAACGGCACTAAAGCGGGGAAAAATTTCCGATGCTGATTTGAAAAAGGCTGTAGATGTAATGACGCAACTTAATAAGGCAGGGGAAAAACTTGGCAGCCTGGAAGGAGTTCATGCGCTCACGGATGTTACAGGTTTCGGGTTGATCGGTCACCTGATCGAAATGGCAGAAGGAAGCGGACTATCAGCGACCATAAATTATAAAGATATTCCGCTGATAGAAGGACTTGAAGAATACATTAAGCAGATGATTATTCCCGACAGTGTCTACAGGAACTGGAACAGCTATGAATCTAAAGTAAAGGGTGTTAACGGGCCGTCATTCATAACCTTATGTGATCCTCAAACAAGCGGTGGATTGCTTGCTGCTGTTGATCCCGCATCGGCAGAAGATTTTTTAAAAATTGTAAGGGAATCGGGCGTGACGATCACAAATAAACCGATCGGCAAAATCATTGAGAAAAAAGATTTTGTGGTAGAAGTATCTGAGTAAAATTTTCTCATAACTCAGATCTTAATTCAATCTTTCACAAACTTCTTCACTACTTTTCCTTTATCGCTTTGCAGGATTAAAAAATACTGTCCCGGGGATAGAGAAGAAGTATTGATTTCCAACGCCTGGTGGTTTTTAAGAAAATAAAAAGGAACGGCAATTTTTTCTCCCGCTGAATTGTAAACGGTTATTGTATTTATTCTTGTCATCACAAAACTTTCCACGGTTAGTTTTTCAGCACATGGATTAGGGAAAAGATAAGCATCGGGAATGCTGCCTGGAAATTCATTAATTCCAATCGTCGAGTCGGGAGTGTATTGCCAGAAATCGTTCCGGTATGCAAGGCTGTCGCGGCCAAGGCCGGCATAGCCGCTGCCATTGATCGAAAATCCAATGCCGCCAAGAATTGTCCCTGCAGGATAATCAGCAACCTGAAGCCATGAATTATTTGCAGGGTCGAATTGCCAGAAATCATTCCTGAAATACATATCTGTCCCTGTCCCTACGTATCCCTTTCCCTGAACAGAAAACCCGATCGCATTTGAACGCGCTGTCCCCCCGTAATTTGCTACCTGCGTCCACGTGTTTGTTCCTGCATTGTATCTCCAGAAATCTTTTCTCCAATCCTGTGAATAGTTGAAGCCGCATCCAAGATAACCTGTGGTGTCAATTGCAAAGCCGACTGCCCAGCGTCTCCAGTTTTCTGTAACCGCGCCGCTGCCAACGTCAGCCTTTTTTATCCATGTTGTATCACCGTCGAATTGCCAGCACTCTTTGCTGTATTTTATGGTGCCGTCGTAACCGGTAGCAACATAACCTTTATTATTTATTGCAAATGAAGCAGCATCCCTTCGCGGATTTGTAGTTGCAATGCCAAGACTCCGTTTCTGAACCCATGAATTAAAAGAAGAATTGTATTCCCAAAAATCCAATAGGTCATTTGTTCCGTCATTGCCCGTACCGATATAACCGTTTGATCCGATGGCAAAGCCGACTGCTCCGCGTCTTGCACTACCGGCAAAGTCAGCAAGCTGAGTCCATGAATCGGAAGAAGGATTGTATTCCCAGAAATCTGAAAGTAAATTGCCACTGCTATCCTGGCCTGTGCCGATATACCCTTTTGTACCTATTGAAAATGCGACTGAAGAAATGCGCGGCGTTCCCGGAAAATCTGCCCTACGGATCCATGAATTTGGAGACTGTGCAAATGAATTGAAATTTGAACATTGAAAATTGAAGATTAAGAGAGTAAAAATTATTGTTCTTCGCAGAATTATTTTCATATTCATATTGGACTGTTTACGTTTTTATACTTTTCTCTCTTAAATATTTCCTCACACTATAATTCCGTCTTTCATCGTTAATTTCCTGTCAGCCATTCCTGCGAGTTCTTCGTTGTGAGTAACAATAACGAATGTCTGCCTCAGTTTATTTCTCAATTCGAAAAACAACTGGTGTAATGCTTTCGCTGAGCCCGAGTCAAGATTTCCTGAAGGCTCATCGGCAAATACAACTGAAGGATTGTTAATCAATGCCCGTGCAACTGCAACCCGCTGTTGCTCGCCGCCGCTTAATTCAGAGGGACGATGTGTCACCCGATCGGCAAGATTCATCATGGTGAGAAGTTCTCCCGCTTTTTTTTCAGCAGAACTTTTACTTTCGCCTGCAATGAATGCAGGCATGCAGACATTTTCAAGCGCGGTGAATTCAGGAAGAAGATGGTGCGACTGGAAGACAAAACCAATGTGCCTGTTCCGAAATGCTGAAAGTTTTTTTTGAGGCAACGCTGTTACATCTGTATCATGAATCCGGATTGTTCCCTCCTGTGCATTGTCAAGTGTGCCTAGGATATGAAGCAATGTGCTTTTCCCGGCACCGGAAGCCCCTACAATGGAAACGATTTCTCCCTTCTGTATCTCGAGGTCAATCCCTTTGAGAACATGAAGATGGTTATAAGATTTACGGATATTTTTTGCAATGATCATTTACCTGCTCAAATGTTTTACAAGGTCACATCATGGATGCGAATGTACAAATTGGAAAGAGAATGTGAAGGCTAGCAAGTGGGAAGGTCAGAAAGTGAGAAAGTGAGAAAGTCTGACTATCGGATTATGCTTAACTAAACACCTTTCTTCTTAAAATACTGGTAGTCGAGATAGTAAAGAATTTTCAATGACAAACTGTTTGTCTGCGGATGGTTAAGAGCAAGATCGAGGTTATGCCTGTAATCATAACCAAGTTCATTTGTAGCACAAGGATATGGATCACGTACCATCTGATTTTTGTATGTGATAATAAAAGAACTTCCCGGGGAAAACTGCCATGAATAACTTAAGTCAACATTAAAAAAGTTGGTGTTGAAATTATTGTTGCCGGTATACGTATCATTTTCCATCAGAGATCCGTTGTCAAGCAGGTTGTAATATTTTGTATAATGACCGCGGCTCCAGTAGTGACGTGATGTAACTGATAATGCCATGTCATTCTTGAAGAGATACCGTATTGTGACTGTGTTCTCAACAGTTACAATGTTTCGACGCCCGAAAATACTGTTGGAGTTTTCATCAAAGTTTGCAAAGCCACGGTCGTTGATGTACTCATCCCAGTAATGTGTCATCCTTACCGAAAGCTTATCACTCAATCGTATAATCGGGTTGATATAATAACCATGGGAATAATTTCCGATCGATGACTGGCTGTTAAACCTTCCCCCGAAATCAAAGGCAAGGGCACTGTTGTAATTGGTTGATGCATTCACAGCTCCGAAAAAAGAATGGGGGACAGCGTAGAAACGTTCCGCAATTCTTGGTTCGTAATAGTCTCTTCCCTTTAACGGAGTGCCTCCGATATTAATGTTGATCGAATAGTTGTTCTTGAAAAGGCCGAATATAAATCCGCTCAAATCCATTGAAGTAAATACGCCATCGCTCTGGCGAAGGTTGTGATTGAAATTCACTCCCGCCTGTCCATATTTGAAGACTTTCCAGAACGGATTGTTCTGGTTGAAATTCAGGTAAAAGCCGCTGCTGATATAGTCCCTGTAAAAATTTCTCCCGAGATCATTTTTATCATAATTTTTATCTGCCACTTCGTAATATGCTCCTCCCTGAAATGTCCCGGTTACTTTGTCGAGGTTGAGACTATACAGCGTGCCTTTGGAATTATTTTTCTTATACGTGTTATCGTCGAGAAGATCATTTGTAAAAACCTGGCTTAGAGAATAACCGGCAGTAACCCTGTAATAATGTGATTTGGTTTCATATGTTGCCTGGCCGGTGGTCACGTTTGCATCACGGGCATTTCCTTCCCGCATCACGTTGGTGTTGATCAAAAACACTTCGCAATTATGAGGAAGATGCTGGTCGAAGACTATGATGTTTGAATTCGTCAAAGGACTGAATAGCGCACTGCTTCCATCTTCCTGCGTAAAATAAACCCGCGAATTCACGGCATTGAAAAATCCGATTCCCAGGCCTTTATCGGTACGACCGGATATCTTGACAGCATTTTTCAGGTGATCGGATTTAATACGCCTTGAATAAAAAAGATTTCCTTTCGAGAAGAGATCGATTCCCTCTTTAAAGAATGGCCGGTTTTCATTAAAGACAGTTTCAAAGGCCGAGAGGTTTTTTACTTTGTTGTCTGACTGCACCTGGGAAAAATCTGGTAACAGGGTCATGTCAAGAGTAAACCGCTGATCGATTCCGTATTTTAAATCAGCGCCGCCTGAGTAAGAAGTTGTCTTTTCGTACTTGATTAATTTTGTGTTGTCATTGTCATCAAACTGCGGAGCCTTCTCGCCATAAAGTGAAATGTAAGGTGTTACCGACAAACGCAGCGGCTCTTCAATGTGATTAATTCCGGTGAGTGTTCCCCAGTAAAGAATTCTGTTATTGCTTTTCCTTGGAGTAAGTGTCCATTGATCGTATTCACGATTCCTTCGCATAAAGCGCGCAAACTGAACTGCCCATATTTGTTCTTCCTTTTTAGGAAATCTCAGGGCTGAATATGGAATTTTCATCTCCAGGCTCCAGCCATCTGTGCCGAGATGAACTGCACTCTGCCAGACTCCGTCATATGTCGGATCGCTTTGCTTCAGGTCACTCTGCACTCCTGATGCCGAGACCTGGAAAACATACCCGTCCTGCCGGTTGTTATACGTATCGAATGCCGCTTTGAAATAATCTGCATTCAGCATATCACTTTCATCCCGCAAACCAAGTTCATGAAGGATGCTGTCAGGAGATGAATCGTACATCATTGCCGACACATATATAGCTGTATTGTCATATGCCAACCGTACTTCAGTTCGTTGAGCGGTGGATGCGCCTTCTGTCGGTTCAAGCTGGATAAATCCATCTGCTACCGGTACATTCTTCCATCCTTCATCGTTCAATATGCCATCGATCTTAACGACGCCCGTTAAACGAACTGTTTCATAAGCCTTGGGAACTACATCGGCAAAGGCGTTAAATGAAAAAAGAAAAATGATAAAAACGGTGAAGCAACGGTTCATGCGTGGATGCATCATCATATCAGCAAACATAATTTTTCTATTTGAATTACGGGGTTAAAAGAAAGTTAAATACGATTAAATGCAACGGGATGCAGGTTTTACCCACATCGCTTTTATTATCGGATATCCGGAGAATTTAATTTATTTTGTCCTGATGAAAATTCGTAAACCCAAACCGGAAGAACTTAATTCTTACTACCAGACATACCTGAAATATGTTCCGGAAGATGATATCCTCGCAGCACTGATAACACAGGCAGAAGTAACGCAAAAATTCCTGAAAACCATTCCCGAGAGCAAAGCATCCGCTGCATATGCGCCGGGTAAATGGCTGTTGAAGGAAGTTGCAGGCCATTTGTGCGATACTGAAAGAATATTGAGTTACCGGGCTTTGAGGATTTCACGCAATGATAAAACGGCGTTGCCTGGATTTGATGAAAATGAATACACACCGAATTCAAATTATGCTTCAAGAACACTTTCCAATATAGCGGATGAGTTCAGGACGATCCGGGAGTCATCCATTTCTCTTTTCAGTAATATGAGCGGGGAAATGTATGAACGCAGAGGCATCACTAATAAGGCTGATGTGTGCGTACGCGATATTCTTTTCTTCATTGTCGGGCACGAAAGGCATCACCTGGATGTAATCCGGGAAAGATATTTATCGTAAGACAAAAAAAATTACTTTCGCAGCATTCTCAATTCTTATAACTCATAAAAATGAATATCCACGAATACCAGGGCAAGTCAATATTAAAAAACTTCGGTGTAGGAATACAGGAAGGCATTGTTGCTGAAACACCGGAACAGGCAGTGGATGCAGCGAAAGAGCTGTCGAAACAAACAGGCACCCAATGGTGGGTGGTAAAAGCGCAGATTCACGCCGGTGGCAGGGGAAAAGGCGGGGGTGTAAAGCTTGCTAAGTCCCTGGATGAAGTAAAGGCGAAAGCTAATGATATCATAGGAATGCAGCTTGTAACTCCCCAGACTGGTCCACAGGGAAAAAAAGTCAACAAGGTTTTGATTGCACAGGATGTGTATTATCCGGGCGCTTCTCCAACGAAAGAATTTTATATGAGTGTTCTGCTTAACAGGCAAACCGGCAGGAACCTGATCATGTATTCTACAGAAGGCGGAATGGACATTGAAGAAGTTGCGGCAAAAACGCCGGAGAGAATTTTTAAAGAAGAAGTTGATCCCAAAGTTGGCCTGCAATCTTTCCAGTCTCGTAAGATCGCATTCAATCTAGGTCTTAGCGGTGAAGCATTCAAGCAGATGACAAAGTTTGTAGCTTCACTTTACAAAGCTTATGATTCCATCGATGCCTCATTGTTTGAAATCAATCCTGTGCTGAAAACTTCAGATGATAAAATTATTGCAGTAGATGCAAAAGTAAATCTTGATGAGAACGCTCTCTATCGGCATCCTGATTATGCAGTCATGCGTGATGTGGCAGAAGAAGATCCAACAGAAGTTGAAGCCGGAGAATACAATCTGAATTACGTTAAGCTTGATGGAAATGTTGGTTGCATGGTTAATGGTGCCGGGCTTGCAATGGCTACAATGGATATCATCAAGCTGGCAGGAGGGGAGCCCGCAAATTTTCTTGATGTAGGCGGAACTGCAAATGCAGAGCGCGTCGAGAAAGCATTTAAAATAATCTTGAAAGATCCACATGTAAAGGCAATCCTCGTAAATATATTTGGAGGAATTGTCCGCTGCGACCGTGTAGCGCAGGGAATTGTAGATGCCTATAAAAATATTGGGAATATTCCTGTTCCTATTATTGTTCGCCTGCAGGGCACCAATGCCATTGAAGGAAAAAAAATAATTGACGACAGCGGCCTGAAAGTTTTTTCTGCCATTCAGTTGAAAGAAGCTGCTGATCTGGTAAATGAGGTGTTGAAGAAGTGAACGGCTCTTCAACATTTTATTATACATCATGAGTAATACGAAAGGAAAACAGAGTCCAAACTCATCTTTCCTCTTTTCACCCATCATTTCCCTTTACCTGCATAAATTTTCTTCACTGGATGTTTTATGAGTGAATAAAAAGTTTATCTTGTATTGAGTTTACCACTTTGTCTGAGGAACAAGTTTACGAGTGCAATAAGATTTCGTTTTCAATAATTGTTTTTTCACTCTTAAATTTCAATTGACATGAAAAAAATTACATTGCTGATAATTCTAAGCCAGTTTTTTTCGCAGTCATTATTTCCCCAGTCAAATTGTGGCAGTCCATTGAATATAGGGATATGCCCGAGTGTAAACCTGACGAATCAAACCAATGCCGGCATGGGTGATGATGCGCAGTCAGGTTGTAACATTACCGGTGAAGATGTGGTTTACGAGATCCCGGCTCCAAATGGTGCGGATAAAATTTATGTTACCGTTGAAAATGCAAGCGGCCCGTTACAGGTTTCAATTGAACTGGACTCGTGTGGTACCGGATCATGCAGTGCTTTACAGCTTCCGGCAGGAAATTCAGAAGTTAGTTTTAATGTAACTTCAACCTCAGTATACTACCTGTGGGTTGATGCTGCAACAACGGTTACCTATGATATTTCTTTCGGTGCTGACACCGGTACAGTTTGGGTGAATGTTCCCAATACCCAGGGCAATCTCCAGTTTGAAAACAGTGCATGCGCGCTTCCTACATTCCAGGTTTCCAAACCATATTTCCAGGTTTCTTATAATGGCGTTTTTAAAACCTATCCTCTCGTACTTTCTCCTTTGTTTATTCCCGGCACAATGTGCATTACAACCTATTTTGAAAACATGACAGGAGTGGAAGGAATTAAAAAATTTGATTTCACATTTGATACTGCAGGTTTTACCAATATCTCAACACCGGGTATTATTCCCGGCACCTATAATGCCGGTGACTGGATAGCGGGTAATGTCGGAAATCTGTTCAGCTTCGTTTTTGTTGACTCCGCAAATACAGGTAAAGGAGATTTTACCGGCTCGCCAAATACATGTCTAAAGTATGAGTTTTGTTTTGATATGACTCCGGTTTCAAATGATTCGCTTCTTACCAATGTTGGAATTGAAATATTTTCAGATGGCTTCGGTACAGGTTTTACCGGCCCTGTAACTCTTGGTTGTTGCCCTGTGACATCTCCCGGTTGTATGACGGGAGGTGGCGGTGGCGGAATTGAAAATTCACCTCACAGTTTCACTTTTAGTTTCAATGACCCTGCTGCATTTCCTGTTGAGCTTATTGATTTCACTGCAAGCGTGGTCAACGAAAAAGTTATCCTGAAATGGATTACTGCATCGGAAATAAACAATGATTATTTCACAATCGAGAAATCAAAAAACGGAAAGGATTGGATCCGTGTTGAAGAAGTAAAAGGAAACGGTAATTCAACAACAAACAGGTACTATTCATGTTTTGACCATGATCCTTTTTCCGGGGTGTCTTTTTACAGGCTTAAGCAGACTGACTTTGACGGAACATTTAAATATTCCCCGGCAGTTGCTGTAAACTTTAAGGGATCCCCGGCGGTAAGAATATATCCTAACCCTTCGCACAATCAGTTTTTGCTTGATGTTATATCTCCTGACCAGGAGGACTGTTTTTTATTAGTGCGTGATTTAACAGGAAGGGAAATTGAAAGCTATAACCACGTTGCAGTGAATAAAACTTTTAGTTTCGGAAAAGGCCTTCCCGGCGGATTTTATTTTGCTGAAGTAGTCCAGGGAGACGTCAGGAAAATTATCCGGGTTATTAAGAATTAGAATTATAATTCGGAAGTTGTCTTTATTGAAAGAATTTTTAACTTTGGTTGGGTTTCCAAAATAAAATGCTTTGAGAAGAATTATACTACTAACAATAATAAGTATATTTTTATTCAGCAACGTAAACGGCCAGTGGCGCCAAACAAATGGCCCATACGGTGCAAACGCTTTTTGTTTTACAAGCACTAACAATGGAAATGATTTTTTTGTAGGTACCGGTAAAGGAGTCTACACGTCTGTCAACAACGGAATCAACTGGACGCCTGTAAACAATGGATTGTATAGTGTATATGGACTCCCGAGAGTCTGGTCGCTCCAGACAATTGGTTCCGATATTTTTGCAGCGACGGATAACGGTATGTTTATTTCTGTTAACAATGGTGCAAGCTGGACGGCAATAAACAATGGCTTACCCCAACCTCGGGATGTAAGAGCATTGGCTGTCAGCGGAAGTAATATTTATGCAGGAATCAATGGTGTATATGTATCAACAAACCATGGTGCCAGCTGGAGTGCCCGCAACAATGGTTTAACAAGTTTTTCTACTTTATCCATAGGTACGGTTGGCAGCAATGTTTATTCATCGTCGCATAACGGAGGCAATATGTTATCTACAGACTCCGCTGCGAGCTGGACACCTGTTGGACCGTCAGGTACCGGAACATCTCAGTTTGCATCCTGCGACAGCTTTGTTTTTATTGGTACCTATGGCAATGGTATTTACAGATCCTCCGATAATTCCAACTGGTCCCTTGTCAATAATGGGTTAACCGATTTACGTATTCGCTCACTCGCAGTTAGCGGAAATAATATTTTTGCGGGAACCATAGATGGCGTGTTTCTGTCTTCTGATAACGGCGCTAACTGGACATCTGTAAGCACGGGTTTAAGATATCCTATTGTTCAGTCGTTGGGGATAGCAGGAGCTGCTGTTTTGGCCGGAAACAGCAAAGGAGTTTTTTTATCAACCAACAATGGAAGCAACTGGACTGAGATCAATAATGGGTTAAAAAATTCTACCATCTCTGCCTTTGCGACAACCGGAAATAGTATTTATGCTGCTGTATGGGGCAATGGAGTATCTGTTTCACATGATCAGGGGAACACATGGTCAGAAGTAAATAATGGTTTAACTGAAGCTAACGTCTATTCATTAACGATTTTAGGTAATAAAATTTTTGCAGGTACAAATGAAGGTATCTATCTGTCAACTGATAGCGGAGCAAACTGGAATCTAACCACAAATTTTTTGTCAAACTACATTGTAGGTTATATTACTCATATTGGAAATTATCTTTTTGCAAGTATATCGCCTGGCCTGTATAGGTCAATTGACAGCGGCGCAACCTGGAATGCAGTGAATACTGGTTTTCCATTACCTGTTCCGGCGACCACTTCTATGATTACTATGGGGAATAAAATTTTTGCGGGCACTTACAATGGCATCTTCTGCTCAACAGATACAGGAGTAAGTTGGACAGAATCCGATTCTGGTACTATAAATAATACTGTTGCTTCGTTAGCTGTTAGCGGATCTAGGATTTTTGCCGGAACATCTAATACAGGAGGTGTATATGTGTCAAGCGATAGCGGAGCATTCTGGACAAGTGCGAATACAGGTTTACCGGGATTTTATTCTGCATTGGATTTGCTGCCTTTAACAATGAATAAAATATTAGCGGTTATTTCGGATAAGGGAATATATTTTTCAGGGAATAATGGCTTGAGCTGGAATCCGATGAATAACGGTTTAACAGATCTGGAAGTTGAGCCTTTGACACTTATCACTGTAAACGATATTTATGCGGGAACTACGAATAGCGGAGTATTTCGAACAGATACTACCCATTTGTTTTCACCTGTCATTGCAACTATTGTTTCAGTTACAAATGACAGTTGCCGGAACACAAACAGCGGAAGTGCAACAGCAGCAGGTTCAGGTGGAATTCCGCCTTATGCGTATAGCTGGAATTCAAATCCTGTCCAGACTTCTGCACAGGCAACTAACCTGGGTGTAGGGCAATATATTGTGACTGTCACCGATTCATCCGGATTCTCAGATACTGCTTCTGTTATTATTACGGAACCACAGTTGCCAAACGTTGCGTCTTCCGCAACCACATTATGCATAGGCGATTCTGTTACCCTCAGCACAGTATCTGCCGCCACTTATTTGTGGTCAAACGGAGATACTACCCAGTACATTACAGTTACAGACAGTGGCGATTATTCCGTTACCGTTACATATTCAAACGGATGTTCCGACACATCACAGGCATTTCACATCACACTAATACCATTTCCGGCAATAACAGCTTCGATTACATTATCCGGCCCGGCAGAATTTTGCCAGGGTGATACACTTACATTAACAGGAAGTCCAACAGGTGTTTCTTATTTCTGGATTCCACTCTTCTTCAATAACTCGCAAAGTATTGAAGTCACTACATCCGGTTTTTACTTTTTGATTGTTGCAGATTCAAATGGTTGCTCGTCAACTTCGGAGCCCGTCACGACTACTGTTATTCCTTTACCGAATGTAAATTTTTCGGGTTTGCCAGGTGCGGCCTGCATTACCAGTACGCCTGTTTCTTTAGCAGGAACTCCGCCGGGAGGAACTTTCAGTGGTGCAGGTGTCAGCGGAAATGTTTTTACGCCTTCTGCTGCAGGCACCGGAAGCCACTCCGTTTCTTATTTATTTACTGACACAACAGGATGTTCAAATAGTTCTACACAACCTGTGTATATAGATTCGTTTTATACTGCTGCAATCACTGCCAACGGGCCTGATGAATTTTGTTTTGGTGATTCTGTTCAACTGCTTGCGAATGCGGGGATGGGATTCACTTACCAATGGCTGTTGAATGGAATAAATATTCCTGGCGCTGCATCATCATTTTATTATGCTGACTCTTCAGGAATTTATTCGTTCTATGTGTCGAATTCCTGTGCAGATACAACTTCGAACAATCTTTCTGTTACGGTTAATCCATTACCGGCTGTAAGTTTTTTGGGGTTGCCTGATACAGTTTGCTCAGGCACCTCTTCAATAATATTGACGGGGAACCCATCTGGCGGAGCATTTAACGGAGCAGGGGTTAAAGGAAATTTATTCAATGCTCTTGCAGCAGGTGCAGGAAATCACGTAGTAGTTTATTCTTTTACAGACAGTTCAGGATGTTCAAACGCTTACAGTGATTCTGTTTTTGTTGACTTCTGCCTTGGAATAACCAATGCGCAGCAAAATATTTTTGCCGTAACTATTTTCCCCAATCCCAGCAGTGATCATTTCTCATTAAAAGTAAAATCGTCCGATCCTTCGCGGTACCTTTTAATCCTGTACGATATAGCCGGCAGAGAGATTGAAAGTCAGAATCCTGGCGTGAATGAGGCTTTTAATTTTGGTTACGGGCTTTCTGAAGGATTCTACTTTGTAGAAATAATTCAAGGTGAAAATAAGCAAGTGGTAAGGTTGATAAAGAATTAAGACTGTCCTTTCCGGATATTTTTTATTTTTGATCCGGATTCTTCGTTTTTAATTATTCCGAAGAAATAACTTTGCCTGAACATACAATAACAATGGAAAAGGAAATCAGTGAACCTGTTGCAGCAAACCATTCAATGAATGTGCTAAGTCCCGAAGATGCTTTCCTTGCAATTCCGGAAAAGGAGCTCTGCAGTTATGAGAACTCAAAATTCATAATTCAGCAGGTTCCGTACGAACACACTTCATCTTATCTTGAAGGATCAGCAAAAGGGCCGAAAGCAATTATTGAAGCTTCACACTTTGTAGAGTTTTATGATGAAGAGCTTGATGCTGAAACATACAAGGAATGCGGGATTGCAACACTTAAGGAAATTGATTTCAAGAATAAGGTAGATGCAGATGCTATCGCATTGATTGAATCTGAAACTGAAAAAATTATCCGTGATGGAAAATTTGCTGTTTCAATCGGCGCGGAACACACGGTTACACTTGGGTTTGTAAAAGCTCATACAAAGAAGTATAAAAATTTATGTGTGCTCCAGATTGATGCTCACTCGGATTTACGTTCATCTTACCACGATAATATCTATTCTCATGCATCAGTAATGGCGAGGATTCACGAACTAAAAATTCCGCTGACTCAAATCGGGATACGTGCACAGTGCAAAGAAGAGTCGGACCTGATTAAAGCGTCTTCTGACATTCATACATTTTACGCGCATGCAATCCGAAAAAACCCCGGATGGATGGATGAAGCAGTTGCATCACTTTCTGAAAATGTCTATCTCACAATCGATGCAGATGGTTTTGATCCCGCAGTGATTCCTGCTGTTGGGACTGCAGAGCCCAACGGTTTATTCTGGGTGGAAACTCTTACCTTCCTGAAAAAAGTTTTCACTGAAAAAAATGTTGTGGGTTTTGATGTGGTAGAATGTGCACCCATGGAAGGACAAATACTTTCTGAATATACTCTTGCCAAATTGATTTATCGGCTAATTGGATATAAGGAAATGATAAAGAAATAGTTATCGCCATTTAATAAATCCATTTTTGCTCCATTTTCTTTCTTTTTTTGGTTCAAAGCTTGCGCTGATCAGGAAAGCTTTCATATCTTTAACTTGTTCTTTTTGATTTATTTTTCGTTCAGGAGTGGGTTGAACTATGAAAGTATTCAGAATAGATAACAAAGGAACGGGCCGGATCTTTTCCAACAGGTTTTTGGAACAGTTCACGAAGACAAATTTTATTGTTCCGGTTGTCTTGTTTTATCTGATTGCAATTTTATTTTTAGTGTTGTCATTGCTTGCGGGGAAAATAAAATATTCTGCTGTCTTCTGGCTCATTCCCTTGGGATGGCTTTCTTTTACCCTCGTTGAATACCTGATTCACCGGTTCGTTTTTCATTTCAATGCAACCACTGAAAAAGAATTGATCATTCAATACAACATACATGGTATTCATCATGAATTTCCCCGGGACAAGGAGCGCCTTGCAATGCCTGCGGTAATTTCGATTGTTGTTTCCTCAGGATTTTATTTATTGTTCAGGGTTCTGATGGGAGATTACAGCATGGTTTTCTTTTCAGGATTTACGGCAGGTTATTCAAGCTACCTTTTAATTCATCATGCCGTTCATACAAAAAAGCCACCACGTAACTTTTTGAAATATTTCTGGAAACACCATAGCCTTCACCATTATGCTTCGGTTCACAGTGCCTTCAGCGTGTCGATGCCACTATGGGATTATTTGTTCGGAACGTTACCGGATGAAAAGGAACGAAAAAGAATATCTCAAAAACTTCCTGACAAGACAAAATAAAAGTCCAATGTCGGAGGACACTAATTTCATGGTATTGGTTTAAATATTTAGAATTTGCAGTTGGCAAAATTGCAAATTGCAGACTGCTGAATGTATAGTTCCGGCGACAAATTAATTAAACTTTTACTTTGATTCCCTAAACGAAACCGTCAACATTCTTTCTACCTTTACTGCAATCTATTTTTATGAAAAAAATTCTTGTAGCCAACCGCGGCGAAATTGCACTGCGTGTAATGCGAAGCGCGCGCGAGATGAATATTAAAACAGTAGCTGTTTTTTCCGAGGCTGACAGAAATGCTTTGCATGTGCGTTATGCCGACGAAGCGGTTTTCATAGGTGCGGCTCCATCGTCGCAGTCTTACCTTGTGATGGAGAAAATTCTTGATGCTGCACTGGAAACAAAAGCAGATGCTATTCATCCCGGTTATGGCTTCCTTTCTGAGAATGCAGACTTCGCTGATCGTGTGAAAGCAGCCGGACTAATTTTTATCGGTCCCTCCGGTGATTCAATGCGGATGATGGGAAGCAAGCTGGCTGCCAAAACGCTGGCAGCAAAATATAAGATTCCGCTGGTGCCGGGTACTGCAAAGGCAATAGATGATGTAAACGAGGCCAAAGCCACCGCAATGAAAATAGGTTTTCCTGTTCTCATTAAAGCGTCTGCAGGCGGAGGAGGAAAGGGAATGCGTATGGTGCAGTCCCCGGGCGAGTTTGAGGAGCAAATGAAACTTGCGGTGAGTGAAGCGATTTCATCTTTTGGCGATGGGGCTGTGTTTATTGAACGTTACGTTGCATCGCCGAGGCATATCGAAATCCAGGTTCTTGGTGATTCTCATGGCAATGTGATTCATCTGTTTGAACGCGAATGCAGCATACAACGGCGGCATCAGAAAGTAGTTGAAGAGGCTCCATCTTCAGTGCTTACGCCGGAGTTGCGTGATCAAATGGGCTCCTGTGCTGTGCAGGTTGCAAAGGCCTGCAAATATGAGGGAGCCGGTACAGTGGAATTTCTGCTGGATGAAAACCGGAATTTTTATTTTCTCGAAATGAATACAAGGTTGCAGGTAGAGCATCCTGTCACTGAATTTATCACAGGTCTTGATCTTGTGAAAGAACAGATAAAGATTGCACGTGGGGAAAAATTATCTTTTAGCCAGAAGGATATTATTATGAAAGGGCATGCCATTGAAATACGTGTGTGCGCTGAAGATCCGGAAAATAATTTTTTACCTGATATCGGTAAATTAAATACCTACCGGATTCCACAAGGCCCCGGCGTGAGGGTTGATGACGGTTTTGAGGAAGGAATGGAGATACCGATTTATTATGATCCCCTGATTTCAAAACTTATCGTTTACGGGAAAGACAGGGGAGAAGCTATTGAAAAAATGATCCGCGCAATTGACGAGTACCGCATTTCAGGTGTCTCAACAACGCTTCCGTTTTGCAGGTTTGTAATGAAGCATCCCGCATTCGTTACAGGAAATTTCGATACTCATTTTGTAAAAAAATATTTTCAACCCGGAATGATGGCCAATGAAGATATCGCTGAGAACGAAATTGCTGCAATGCTGGCTGTGAAGTTGCTGCATGTGAAAAAAAGCATCGTTCAACAGGCATCCGGTTACCTGAATGGTCATTCGTCAAAATGGAAAAGCAGCCGCTCAGAATTTCGCGAATAAATAAACGTTATTTCTCAGGGCAATATTTCTGGCATTCGTTTCGCTAATGAGGGCTTTATGCTAAAAAAAATCAAATACATCGTTACCGTTATTTTCACAGTATTTATTTCCTCTTCAGAATCTTTTTCACAGGATTCTGTCAGGGTCGGCAGGTACAAGCTTCCTGCAGTGGTTATAGGCGATGATACATTTCCCGTTGTGAACCTGCCTATGGTAACTGTTGTGGATTTTGCCGATCCTGAAATGCTGAAAAATATACAGGCGTATTACAGGCTTCGGTTTAATGTCATTAAGGTATATCCATATGCAAGGCTGGCAGCAGTGAAGCTGAATGAAATGAATGAGCATGCTACGACTTTGACGAATGAAAAAGAAAAAAGAAAATACATAAAGGAAACGGAAAAGCAGATGAAAATTGATTTTGAAGACCAGATCAAAAATTTAAGCATCAGCCAGGGAGATGTACTGATAAAACTCATCAACCGCGAAACAGGGAACACCTCGTATGAACTCCTCAAAGAGCTGCGCGGATCATTAAATGCTTTTTTTGCCCAGGGGCTTGCAAAGCTTTTCAACCATGACCTGAAAGATACTTATGATCCGCTCGGAAGAGACAAAACAATAGAGAACATTGTTCAGCAGATTGAATCAGGACAAATTAATTTCTGAGTTGAACAATTTCAAACTGGAGTTGCAATCAATTTATTTTTGCAAAACTCTCTGCAACCACGAGCTCTTTATTTTCTTTCCGGTAACTGTAAAAACCATTCCCGCTTTTTACCCCGAGATGACCTGCTGTTACCATGTTCACAAGCAACGGGCACGGTGCATATTTCGAGTTGCCGAAACCATCGTGCATCACTCGTAGAATAGAAAGGCAAACATCCAGGCCGATAAAATCAGCAAGCTGTAAAGGTCCCATTGGATGTGCCATTCCAAGTTTCATCACCGTGTCTATTTCTTCAACGCCTGCAACTCCTTCGAACAATGTGTAAATTGCTTCATTGATCATCGGCATCAGGATGCGGTTGGCAACAAATCCTGGATAATCATTTACCTCGGTCGGAATCTTTTCTAATTTTTTTGAAATCTCAAGGATGGTTTCAGTTACTTCGTCTGAAGTTCCGTACCCGCGAATCACTTCAACAAGCTTCATGACCGGAACGGGATTCATAAAATGCATCCCGATTACTTTATCCGCACGATTTGTCTGTGCAGCAATTCTTGTGATTGAGATCGAAGAGGTGTTGGTTGCAAGAATGGTTCCTGCGTCACAAACCTGGTCGAGCTCACGGAAAATTTTACACTTCAGCTCTGCGTTTTCAGTTGCGGCTTCTATAACCAGGTCAGCATTCTTTACTCCTTCAGCGATTGTAGTAAAGGTGGATATGTTTTTCAGCGTGCTGTCTTTTTGTGCAGAAGTGATTTTTTCTTTTGCAACCATCCGGTCCAGGTTTTTGGAAATGGTGCTTAGTCCTTTTGAAAGGGCATCAGCGGAAACATCGATCATTGAAACCCGGAATCCATGTTGTGCAAATACATGTGCAATGGCGTTTCCCATTGTTCCTGCCCCGATTACCGAAATGTTTTTCATTGAATTTTGTTGTTGGATTTATTTTCCTTTTCTCTTCAGGATAATCATCACAGTATAAATCATGATTTTGAAGTCGAGTGCAAGTGAAATGTTCTCGATGTAAATAAGATCATATTTCAGCCGCTGTACCATCTGGTCGACATTTTCAGCATAGCCGAATTTCACCTGTCCCCATGATGTAATACCGGGCCTCACCTTATGCAGGTGGCGGTAATGCGGTGCCATCTCCATGATCTGGTCAATGAAATGCTGGCGTTCCGGGCGCGGTCCAACGATCGACATTTCACCCATCAGCACGTTATAAAACTGGGGTATCTCATCCAGTCTTACCTTACGCATCCATCGTCCGAATGGTGTGATACGGGCATCATGCTTACTGGAAAGCATAGGTCCGTTCGACTCAGCATTCTCATACATTGAGCGGAATTTATAAATACGAAATGGCTTGCCGTGAAGGCCGATCCGCTCGTGGCTGTAAAAGAGCGGACCCCGTGATGTAAGCTTAACACCGAGTGCAGTAAAAATATACAGCGGTGAAAAAACCGTAAGCACAAAAACGGAAACAAAAATGTCGAACAGCCGCTTTAGTGAAAGCTGCCATTCAGGCATCAGGTCTGGAGAGATCTCAATAACAGGTGCACCGAAGATTGCATTCATTTTAACCGAGCCGGAAAGAATATCGTACATATCGGGAATAATCTTTACGATGACGGAAGTATCTTCAAGTTCATAAATGATCTTCCCGATATTTTCATGCTCTGATGATTCCAGTGCAATGAAAGCTTCTTCCACTTTGTGAGATTTGATAATATCAAATAAGTTACCGATCCCTCCCAGGTGCGGAAGATGCTTTGCCAGTAGATGATCATTGTTTCCTTCCACATTTACAAAACCGATGAACTTATTTCCTTCGGAATGAAATTCGGTCTGCATTTGTGTAAGCAGCGTAATTGCTTTCTGGTTGCTGCCTATCAATATCGAATTGAAACCGATTTTACGTGAATGAATCATGCTGATTATGCGCGACGAAAGAATGAAACGGAAAACTGCAGTGATAAGAAAATGCAGGGATAACAACGTAAAGAAAGTGTGATAGTACGTCCTGTAATTAATGATGGTATCATCGAGCAAAAGTGTGAAAAAAATAATCAGAACGCCAATAACAGAAATGTATAACGTTTGACCCAATTCCCTTAAACGCGATTTGCGGTAGATGTTCTTGTAAGTACCGATCAGCGCATAAAGCATGATCCATAAAAATGGAATTATCAGTACTCCGAGGTAAAATTTCTGATCGAATTTAACAACACCATGCCCGTAAATGGATGATTCGATGATCAGCTTCCTGTAAACATAAAACAATCCCCACGCAAGTGAAGCAGCAAACCAGTCGGCTACAATGCATTTAAAGGTTTGTATTTTTTTATTCATCAGTTTACAACTTTGATGTTATCGAAATAAATTGAAGCATTAGTAAGTGTAGAACTCTTGGTCGCTTTAAGATATATTTTATAGGCAAAAGCAGAAGCTGAAGTGATAAAAGGTGTGAGATTAATGTACTCCTTTCTCCATGTCCCGGTTGCTTTAAAAGTAACGATGTCAGTTGCAAATGCCGCGGAAGCTGTATAGGTAATGAGGCCGGCTGTAAATTCATTGTCACCCATATAATTTAATTCGATATAGGCAGGTGTACCCAAAGGTAAGGGGAAGGAATCAATGGAAGAGCACATAAAAAAATCGTGTGCAGCATCCAGGAAAACCGCTCCGCAATTTCCTTCGAAACGATTAGCCGTAAGTGTATCGACCACAAGCATGGTATCACTCCCCGAAAATTTTTTCAGGCTGAGTCCTGCCTGGTCAAAATCTTCATTTTGAAGAAAGCGTGTTGATGATGTGTAAGTAACTTTCGGAGAAACGGATATTGTTTTTGCAGACTCGAAATTTACAGTGGTATCATAACCTGTATAAAACGGGTAAGCAGTCCGGGTTGCTGCAATTCCATTGATGAGAATTCCCGGGCGGATGGTAAGGTTATGAGATCCGGCAGAAAGGACAGGAAGCGTTGCCGGCATTTCATATATTCCTACAATGTTGCCATCAACATACACCCATGAATCAACTATTTTATTTGAGTTGCTTCCCTGTGCCGATGTTGTAGAAAGTGCGATTGATCCGACATGAACATAGGCCGGAACAGGCTCTGCCGGGTTGATAATGTTGCATGAGATGAGCGTAAGAGAAAAGGTGGCCGTGAGCAGTAATAAATTCCCGGACAAAACTAATTCAGTAAATTTTCTTTCCATTTCTGCGGTATTATGCCAGCACATTTAGTGATGAATTCAGCTTTTCCATTACCTGGTGAGCAACGTGCAGCGCATGGTATCCATCTTCAACGGAAACTGCAGTGGATGTATTGTGCAATACCGAATGGATAAAAAGCTCCAGCTCCATTTTAATGGCATTGGTTTCTTCTATTTTAGGTTGATCAAAATAAATCTGCTTAGTTCCCTTGCCTTGTCCAAGATCAATGGTGATATCAAATGGCCCGGGTTCGCCGGTGAGGTTTTTTAACCTGACAATTTCCGTTTTCTTTTTCAGGAAATCCACTGAAATATATGCATCGCGCTGAAAGAACCGGCTCTTGCGCATGTTCTTCAATGAAATCCTGCTGGAGGTAAGATTTGCAACGCAGCCGTTATCAAATTCTATCCTGGCATTTGCAATGTCTGGTGTATCGCTAACAACAGCCACTCCGCTTGCACTTACTTTCTTTACTGAGGATTTAACAACACTCATCACAATGTCAATATCGTGGATCATGAGGTCGTGGACAACTGAAACATCTGTCCCGCGCGGGTTAAATTCAGCAAGACGATGCGTTTCAATGAACATGGGCTGGTTAAAATATTCTTTCGCTGCAAGGAAAGCCGGGTTGAATCTTTCTACGTGCCCGACCTGCGCTTTTACATCTGCTTCGTTTACAAGTGCGAGAAGTTTTTTGCCTTCCGAAACAGTATTTGCAAGTGGCTTTTCAACAAAGATGTGCTTCGATTTCTTAATTGCCTTAACGGCGCTTTCATAATGAGAGGCAGTTGGAACAACTATGTCAATAGCGTCAGCCTCGTGCAGAAGTTCATCATACGAATTGAAACGCTTTACATTGTATTCTGCGGCAACGGCTGCCGCGGCATCAGCATTGTGATCATAAAATCCCACCAGTTGTGCCGAAGGAATTTCCTTTAGTAAACGGATATGGATCTTTCCCAGGTGCCCCGCACCAAGCACGCCTATCTTCAACATTTTAAAGCTATTTTTGCAAAAGTAAACTTTTTCAAATGAACAGGATCTGAGCAAAAGTTTTGTTACTTTTTTTGTTTATATTTAAAGTACGTAAGGCCCTATTAATCCATTTACGTTGATTTATTTGCAGCATAATTCAAAGGAATAAAAAACTAGAATGGAAGATAATTTCAAACACCAGGGGATGAGGAAAAAGCTCATGGATATTATTCGTTCGAAAGGAATTGAAGATGAGCATGTAATAGAATCAATGATGCGTATTCCAAGGCATTATTTTCTCGAAAAAGCTTTTTTGAACCAGGCTTATGAAGACATTGCTTTTAAGATAGGAGCAGGGCAGACCATATCTCAACCGTATACAGTTGCTTACCAGACTTCTTTGCTCAGGATAAAGAAAGGTGATAAAGTATTGGAGATAGGAACAGGCAGCGGATACCAGACCTGCGTTCTGCTTGAAATGGGGGCAAAAGTTTTTACTATTGAAAGGCAAAAAGAACTTTTTGATAAAGCGAAGATTTTTCTACCCCGTATCGGGTATGGGCCAAAAATGTTTTATGGTGATGGCTATAAAGGCATTCCAGCTTTTGCACCGTACGATAAAATTCTGGTTACCTGCGGTGCGCCTTTTATACCTGAAGATTTAATTGCTCAATTGAAAGTCGGCGGAATAATGGTTATACCCGTAGGTGCCGGTGAAGTTCAGCTCATGACAACAATTTTAAAAACTTCTGAATCCGATTACGAAAAACATGAGCTCAAGAACTTTCGGTTTGTACCTATGCTGGAAGACAAGGCGTGGGGAAAATAAATTCTTAAAATAATAGAAGTGTAAAAAAAAATAAGGATGAAAAAGTTTTTCTTTTCATCCTTATTTTTTTAATTCAGATAATGGAATTAGTTTTTAATAAATCTTGTTAAAGCAATTGCATTTTCACCAAGATATAGTTTCAGCATGTAAATACCGTCAGCAATAGAAGATCTTTCCAGCTTTCCAGCACATTGGGATCCTAAGCTTAGAATTCCACGTGGACAAGTTGTCGCG
>JADMIO010970505.1_pt1 | contig 73626 bp, 52 predicted proteins | sample 8958161 | NCBI WGS metagenome assembly JADMIO01 (sample SAMN16585339, study PRJNA669376) | soil metagenome | isolation source: Crop rotation soil | place: USA: Cullars Rotation, Alabama | collected 2011
CGAAGTATTTGCCGTCCGGGCTGGGCAGCATCTGCCAGAAGCGCGTGAGCCCCGAAGGTGTGAGCCGGGCCTGGCCGGGCGCGGGTTCGGCGCCGGGCATCGTCCACCGCCGCACGGCGAGGTCTTCGCCCGCGGTGATCAGCGTGCCGGCGTCCGGCGACACCGCCGCCACAAGAATGGACGAATCATGGGCGCGATAACGCTGCGTCTCCCGCGGGCCGTTCGCCGCCAGTTCGTTCACGCGGATCGTGCCGTCCGACGCGGGCATCACCAGGAACTGGCCGTTCGATGTCCACTCCAGCCCCGTGATCGGCTGATCGTTCGGCTGAGGTGCGAACACGATGGGCGTGGTGGTGATGGTCGCGTCCGCAGCCGGCACGGGGAACACGCGCACTTCACGCATGACACGGAAGTTGCCGGTCATATCGTCCGGTGGCGGCTGCTCCGGGCCGAATGCCGCGGCAGCGAAGCGCGAGCCGTCCGGAGCGAACGCGAGATGCGTCACCGTCGAGTAGTTCCCAAACGGCGGCGTGTCCTGAAGCTTCGCGCCAGTGGAAACGTTCCACAGCCGCAGCTTGGTGTCGTCACCCGCGGAGAGAAGTCGCTGGCCATCGGGGCTGAACGTGAACCGAACCACGTTCGCATCATGACCCGACGCGAACCGCTTCACCTCGTTGCCGTTGATGGCGTTTCGCAGCACGATGTCCCGGCCTTCGGCCACGGCGAGGTGCTTGCCGTCCGGCGTGAAGGCCGCGAACACGCCCTTGCCCGTCCATTGCTCCTGGCCGTTCTCGCGGCTCACCCGCAGCGTGTCGTCCTTGCCGACGGACGCGATGCGACGATCATCGGCGATCGCCAGGTGAGCGACGCCGCCCGGATGGCCGGGATGCAACTGAACCGCCCCGCTCTTCCACTCCCACACGACAATCTCGCCGTCGCCATTGCCGATGGCCGCGAAGCGGCCGTTCGGGGAGAACGCGGCGGCGGTAGCGATGCCGATCCGCGCCGCGAGCGTTTGCGCCGGCGGCACGGCCGAGGGCTTCACCGCCGGCCATTGCCGGATCGTGCGGTCCTGCGAAATCGAAAGCAGGTTCTGACCGTCGTCCGCGAACGCGACCGCGGAGACGGGTTCGTTGTGAACGCGGAGAATCTGCCGCGTTCGCCCCGAGAGCGGGTCGAGCATCACAATCGCACCCTGAAACGTCGCGGCGGCGATGGACTGGCCCTTCGGCGAGAACTGCAGCGCGGTCACCATGTCCGGCAGGGTGCCGAACGCGAATGTTTCCTTCCCGGCCTCGGCGTCCCAAATCTTCACCGATTTGTCTTCGGAACCGCTGGCCACGGTCTTACCGTTGGGCGAGAACCCGACGGACCGCACCACGCCCTTGTGACCCTTTAACGCATGAATCACCGAGCCATCCGCGACCTTCCAGATGCGAACGATGCGATCCGAACCGGCGGAAACGAGCCGATCCCCGTTCGGCGAGAACGCAACCGACCGCACGCCGGCCGTGTGGTCCTTCCATGTACCGGCCGCCTCGCCGGATGGAACCTTCCAGAGGCGCACGGTCTTGTCGTAGCTTCCAGTCGCGAGCGTGCGGCTGTCCGGCGAGAACGCGACGCCGAGCACCCAGCCCGTGTGGCCGGTGAGAGTCTTGCGTTCCTTCCAGTCTGAAGTGCTCCACAGTTTGATGGTCTTGTCGTAGCTCGCGGTGGCGAACGTCTTGCCGTCCGGCGAGAAGGCGAGCCCGGCGATCACGTCTTCATGGCCCGTCAATTCTGCGACCAGCGTGGACTTCCGCCGGTCGAGGATGAACACGGACTTGCCTTCACCCGAGAGCGCGAGCAAGTCGCCGGAGGGCGACACGGTTCCCGCGAGGTACGGCTGCGCGGTGAAGTTCGGCCCGGGCGCTGTGAACGTCTTGCGATCCTTCTCGGCGAATGGCCACAGGTGTAGGGCGCGGTCCTGCCCGACCGACACAACCGCCTTGCCGTCCGGCGCGAACGCGACACCGAGCACGGGCCCGGGATAGTCCGCGCGTGACGCCGCTTCCTTCTTCTCGGCCACTTCCCGCACGCGAATCTCGCCCGGTTGATCCGGCGCGCCCGAGTTCCCCGAACCGGCCGCGAGGTACTTTCCGTCCTTGCTGAACGCAAGGCACATCACGCCCATCCGGAACTGCTCGGTGGCGATCGTGTTCTTGCCGTCGCGATCGCGGAGGATCATCCGGGCGTCCCAGCTTCCCGTGGCGAGCAGCTTGCCATCCGGGCTCACCGCCACCGCCTCGACCGCCGCGGTGTGCCCCTGCAGCAGCACGCGTTCCTTCTTGATCGTCACCGGCGGTTCGCCCATCGCCGGCAGCGGATCGGGCACGTCGTAGCAGCGGCCCGTTTTGTCGAAGCTCCCGGAGAGCAGCGTGCGGCCGTCCGCGGACACCGACACCGAAAGCACACCTTCCGTGTGCCCTTCGAAGATCGCGACCGGTTGTGCCTTCGACTTCGCCCGGATCGCGGCCACGTCCCAGATCCGCACCGTCTTGTCGAGCCCCGCGCTGGCGAGGTACTTCCCGTTCTTGAAGAAGCACAGCCCGTTCACGCCGCCCTTGTGGCCGCCGGATGATTCCTCGGTCGCGGCCAGCACCTTGAACGACGCGGCGTCGTAGAACCGCACGGACTTGTCGTAATTGCCAGTGGCGAGCACCGCGCCGTCCGGCGACCACGCGACCGACCGCACGCCCTTCGGTTCAGAGATGGTCTGCTTCACTTTGCCGTCGGCACGATTCCAGATTTTCACTTCGCCCGTGGTGTCGCCCTGGCCCTGTGACGTGGCGATCCGCTCGCCGTCCGGTGAAACCGAGACGGACCACCAGTTGACCGTGCCGGGGCGGAAGAGCGAGGAGTTGGTTTCGAAGAGCAGCGGCTCGTCGCGCGGGTTGGCGGGGAACGAAACGGTAATCGACCGCGGGGCCGGAGCCGTTTCCGCGGCGGAAGCCGCGACCGCGAGCATCATGGCGAGAACGAACTGGCAGAGTCGGAGTCTCAATGCGGACATGATGCCCCTCACGTCGAACGTTTAGCCGCGACGCGGAGTCCTCGGAGCGGAGCGCGCTCCGCTCCGAGGACTCCGCGTCGCGGCTAATCTGTTACTTCTCGGCTTCGGACTGGCTGATCAACCCGTCGCCGTCGGCGTCCAGCTTGCGGAATTGTTCGTCGGTGCCGAGGAACTCGCGGCGGCTGACATCGCCATCGCGATTGCGGTCCATCTTCTGGAACCAGAGCGGACCGGTCTGCGCCCGCGTCACATTCATCGGAAGGCCGAACCGCGCGGGCTGCGACTGGGGGCGAATCGTGCCGAACCCCGCGGCCAGGGTCGCCTCGAACCGCCGCGGGACTTCGCTCGTCGCCAGCGAACCGTCCTTGTTCGCATCGAACCGCGAGACCAACTTCGGCATCTCGCGCAGTTCGCGGATCGAGAGGCGATTGTCCGCGTCGGCGTCGATGAGTCCGAAGATCCCGCGACCCATCTCGTTCAATTCGACGGTCACGGCTCCCTGCTGCACCACGGCCGCGAGGTCCTGCACCTCATCGAGCGCGGCGACGATCTCCTTCTCGTAGATCTTTCCGTCCGAGTCGCGATCCAGCAGTGTGAATAGTTCCGCGAACAGGGAGTCGTTGTTCGCCGCTTCGTCGCGGTCCACATACCCGTTGCCGTCGCGGTCCACCCGGGGGAAGCGATCGAGATACCGGCTGCGAAGCGATGTGCGGAAGACCTCGCTCGGCACGGTTGGCGGCGCGATCAGGTCGAGCCGCACGCCGGGCACCTCGATGGCCACGTCCGTGCCGCGGGTGCCGGGGAACACTTTCACGGGCGACTGTCCCGTTTGAATCACCTTCACGGATGCGGCCTTGCCGAGACTGATGGCGATCTCCACTTCCTGCTTCGCGTTCTGGCCGAAGCGGCCGAGTTCTTCCATGTCCAATTCGCCGTCGCCGTCCTGATCGAGTGCACCGAATTGCTCGTCGCTCAGTTTCAGGTCCTTCTTGCCGAGCCGGCGCACGGTGGGTTCCGGACGCGGCGCGGGAGGCGGGCCGAAACCGTCCACGCTTGGCACCGGCGCCGGGCCGGACGTTCCACCCCCGCTCGGCTTCGGCCCGTAGCGCGACGCCATGCGGCGGGCGAGGGTCGCGTCCGACCCCTTGCGGGTGATCGCAGCCAATTCCACACCGGGACTTTGCTGCTGAGCCATGCCGTTGTCGAACTCCGACACGAAGAACGGCGACTGCGGCCGGCGCAGGAGTTCCTCCGTGTTGATCAGTTCGTTTTCGTCCACGTCGAGCTTCGAGAGGATCGCGATTCCGGCGGTGAACTCCAGCACCGAGAGCTTGCCGTTCTTGTCGGCATCGAGCAGTTCGAGCAGCGCTTTGTCGAGTTCGTCCGGCGTGGGCTGGCCGCCGCGGCGGAATCCGCGTTGGCCGCGTGGTTGCGGGTTCGCCAGCGGCGGCAATCGCACGGAGCCGAAACCGTTCTTCTGGAGGAATTCGCCGAACGCTTCACGAGACATCACCTTGAGCAACGCCTCGCTGACCGGCTGTTGCAGATCCGCTGGAATTCGCGCCATCGCTCCCGTCAGCAGCGAAAGCGTCGGATTCAAACGCTTCAGTTCCTTCTCGTCCAGCATGCCGTTCTTGTCCGCGTCGAGTTTGGCGAAGAGCCCGTCGGCGAAGCGGTTCCACGATTCGAGCAACGTCTTGCCATCGGCCGTCAGTTGCATGCGGACGACGACCGGGCGCGCCTCCGACAGATAGATCATGTCGAAGGATTCGTTATTCGCCGGCGCCGCGTCCGCCGCAGGCACTCCCAGCATCGCCACGAGACAAAGAAGAAGTGCAAGCCGCGCGATCACGACAGCACCTCCTTGATCGGCGTCGCGGTCGGCTCGACGAGGCGGATCGGCCGGCCCACGAGCGAGTCGTTCTGCTTGGCCGGATCGAGGCCGACCGCCTTGCACACGGTGGCGAGCAAATCGGGCACGGCGATCGGGCGGTCCTTCACCTCCATGCCGTCTGCGCTGGTCGCGCCGATGGTCTGCCCGCCGGTGATCCCGCCGCCGGCCACCACCGTGGACCACGAGTTCGCCCAGTGATCGCGGCCCCGCGACTGATTGATCTTCGGCGTGCGGCCGAACTCGCCCATCCACACGATGGTCGTTGTGTCGAGCAGCCCGCGGTCGGAGAGATCGTCCAGAAGCGTGGCCCACGCGGGGTCGAGTACGCCGCAGAGCTTCTTCACGCTATCGAAGTTGTCGCCGTGCGTGTCCCAGCCGATGCCGTTGTTCACGCCGGGCGCGGAGGAGAGCGTGACTTCGACGAAGGGCACGCCGCGTTCGACGAGTCGCCGGGCCAGCAGGCAGCCCTGACCGAACAGGTTGCGGCCGTACTTGTCGCGCAGGTCCGCCTTCTCTTCGTTGAGGTCGAACGCTTTCACCGCCGTGGAACGCATGAGCGTGTTGGCACGGCGATACGCCGTGCGATGCCCTTCCCCGGCGAGGCCGGGCCGGTCGGCGAGGAAGTCCGAATCGAGTTCATCGCGGAACCCGGCGCGGGCGAGGCCGCGTTCCGCCGACACGCCCTGCGGCAGGTCGAGGTCCTGCACCTTGAGTTGTGCCGCATAGTCCTGGTTGGGGCGATTGAAGTCGTATCCGGTTTCACCGACGACGAGCGGCGCGTAGCGAGGGCCGAGGAACCCGGGGCCGTACGCTTCGGGGCTGAGGAAGCGGAACGGGGCGATGCTCACGAACGAGGGCAGTTCCGCGTCCGGCTGATCGAGTTCCTTGCCGACGAACGAGCCGAGCGACGGATAGCGGATGGGGCCGCCGGGCACGCGGCCGGTTCGCATGAGGTAGCTGCCGCGGCCGTGGTCGGCTTCTTTCGTGGCCATGCCGCGGATGATGGCGAGCTTCCCGCTGCGGTCGGCGAGTTTGGGCAGGTGCTCACTGATGTGGATGCCCGCAGTCTTCGTGGCGATCGACTTGGTCGGGCCGCCGTTGGTGGTGCCCGGCTTCGGATCCCAAGTTTCCATCTGGCTGGGGCCGCCGTTCATCCACAGGAGGATGACCGCGCGTTGGGTCTTCTTGCGGGATTGTTCGGCGGCGCGGGCCATCTGCCCCAGCCACCCGGACATCGTGACGGCTGTGCTCACCGCGCCCGCGCGCAGGAAATGGCGACGAGACAGATCCATGATGAACTCCTCGCGTAGCCGCGACCCAACGGGGAGCGCGGATCAATGGTTGAACACGAATTCGGTGCTGTTGACCAATGCCCAGAACACGTCGGCGAGGGCCTCGGCGCGGGCCTTCTTGCTGTCCTTGCCGGCGGCGGAGCGGGCGATGAACGACTCGGCCTTCTCCAGTTCCTTGTCCGTCGGCATCCGCGACACCGTGGCCAGGTACAGCGCCTCGATGCGGCTCTTCTCGGTGAGGAACGGAGCTTCGACCACCGCGCTGAGCAGTTCGCTCCGCGTCGGGTTCGTCGCATTCCCCGTGAACTGGCCGTTCATCAGGGTCAGTGCCTGGATGATGGACGTTTCGTGCTCGGTCGATTTGCCGGTCTGCTGGCCGAACTTGGCGAGGAACTCGGAGCGGGGGTCGTTCCCGCCGTTGAAGATCGCGAACGGGTCCGCGCCGGACACGTCCGGCTGGCCGGTGGCCACGAACAGGCTGTCGAAGAGTTGCTCGCCGCTCAGGCCGCGAAGCGGCTGCCGCGAGTAGAGCGGCGCCGGGCCGGTCCCACGGCTGCTCAGTTGATACGCCTTCGTGCCCGCGATTGCTTCGAACAGGAATCGCAGGTCGTACTTGTTGGCAATGAACGACTTGGCGATCTCGTCCAGCAGTTCGGCGTGATACACCTTCGTGTCCTGGCCGCCGACCATTTCGTCGACCGGATCGATGAGCCCGATGCCGAACATGTGGGCCCACACGCGGTTCACGGTCGCTTTCGCGAAGTACGGATTGTCCTTGCCGGTGAGCCACTCGGCAAGCGTCTGCCGCGGGCCGGTCTTGAACTTCCACACCGGATCGCCGCCATCGGGGAACGTGGCTTGCACGATGCGGTCGGTGCCGGGGATCGCGAGTTCGCGGCGATCGAGCACTTCGCGTTCCGGCACCATGAACCCTTCGCCGACGTTGCGGGATTGCAGCCCGGCGTAGAACGCGGCGAGGCCCCAGAACTGGTCGCGGGTCCAGGTGGCGAACGGGTGATCGTGGCATTGGGCGCACTCAAGCCGCAGGCCGAGGAACGCCCGCGCGGACGACGCCGCGAGGTTCTCCGGCTTGCCTTCCTTCGCGAAGTAATACGCGATCGGCGTGGGCTGCCCGATTTGTGAAGCGTTGAACAACTGGTTGTTGGACTGCTGGTCGAACTTCACGGTGACCAGTTCGCGGACCATCGCGTCGTAGGCGATGTTCTTCGTGAACTGCTGCTTCAGCCACTGATCGAAGCCGATGGAGATGAACCCGATCTGCAGGTTGGTGTCCGCCTCCGGAAGCAGCAGCCGCCGCCAGACCGTGGTCATGTGTTTCGAATAGGTCGGGCGTTTAAGCAGCTCCGCGATCAGCTTTTTGCGCTTGTCCGCATCTTTGTCCTGAAGGAACGAGCGCGTTTCCGCGATGGTCGGAATCCGACCCGCAAGGTCGAGATAGACGCGGCGCAGGAACTCGCTGTCGGTCGCGTTGTCGGCCGGTTCGATCTTCTTGTCTTTCCAGGTCGCCGCGAGCCGGGCGTCGATCTTCACCGTGAGCTTGGCGGCCTCCGGGGACGGCTTCGCATCCGCCGCGGCCGCGCCGGCCGCGAACAGGAATCCCAGAACAAGAGCGCTCGCGAAACGGTTCATGACTCACCTCGTTTTCGCCGGACTATTGTTCAGCCAGCAATCTTACCCGTTGTCGATGTCTGTTTCTGTAACAAGTAGGGCCGGCTCTGCCGGCCGTGAATGCGCCCCCGTGATGCGCGCGGCCGCGGGAGCTGGCACGGCCGGCACTACTCGGGCGGGAACTCCTTCAGAGTTCGTTCGTCGGGCATGCGCCACAACCGGATCGCGTGGTCGGTGCCCTTGTCCCATTTGCCCTCGCCGGCATTGGCCCCGCCGCCGCCGGTGACCACCCAGTTGCCGTCCGGCGAAAACGACGCACACCACAGGAACTCGCGATGGCCGCGGAAGCGGTACAGTTCCTTGCCGGTGTCGCGTTCCCACAACCGGCCGGTGCCATCGTACGCGGTGGTGAGCAACCGTTTGCCGTCGTTCGAGAACGCGATGTGCGTGATGCCGAACTGGTGGCCGACACACTCGGCGATCACCTTGCCGGATTCGATCTCGTAAACGCGGGCCGTGTTCCCGGCCGTGGCCAGGTCCTTGCCGTCCTTCGAAACCGCGAGGCAGTCCGCCCAGTTGCCGTTCGATTTGAACTGCTTCACTTCCTTCGCCGTTTCCAATTCCCACATGCGAACCACGGCATCGCGGCCGGCGGAGAACGCGTGCTTGCCGTCCGGATGGAACGCCACGCGGCGGATCATCGCGGTGTGGCCGGTGAACTTCTGCACCTCATTGCCGGTTGCTGTATCCCACACGCGGGCCGTCTTGTCGCTGCCGCTGGTAAGCAGCCGCGTGCCGTCCTTGTTGAAGGCGAGCCCGTTTAGCCCCGCCGTGTGCCCCTTGAAGGTGCGAACCGGATCGCCGTTTTCCGCGTCCCACAGGTAGGCTTTCGAATCGTTGCACACCGACGCGATGTGCTTGCCGTCCGGCGAGAAGATCGCCATGGCCGACTGACCCGGATGCTCGATCTTCAGGACTTCCGTTCCGGATTCGACATCCCAGATACGGAGCGTCTTGTCGCCTTCCGGCCAGTGGCCGCACGAGACGAACCGCTTGCCGTTCGGGGAGAAGGATGCCCACTGCACCACGCCGGTGTGGCCGTTGAAGAGGCGGACCGGGCCCGGCGCTTCTTCGCGGAATCGCTTAATGATGCGATCCGCACCGGCGGAGACGAACGATGCCGAACCGGCCGTCACCGCAATCCCCGCGATGCCTCCGGCGTGGCCCGTAAGCGAGCCAGACAATGTGCCGCTGGCCACGTCCCACTGGAGGATCGCGTCCGGGCCGCCGCTCAGCAAGGTGGCATTGCCCACAAACGCCACGACGCTCACTTCAAACGCCCCCGCATGGATCTTCGGCGTCGGAGCGAGTTCCTTACCGCTCGCGGGGTTCCAGATCTTCACGAAGCCGCCATCACAGCCGCTGGCGAGCGCCTTGCCGTCCGGGGAGAACGCCAGCGTGCGAATCGCGCCGGTGTGCCCTTTCATCTCGAACTCGCGACCCGTCACGGACCATAGCTTCACGACCTTGTCGCTCCCGCCCGTGGCGATGAGCTTGTCGTCCGGACTGAACGCGATCGCGCGAATCGAGCCCTTGTGCGCTTCGATCTGCCCCTTGGGTTCTCCCGTGCCAACATCCCAGAACCGCACGGTCTTGTCGTAGCCGCCGCTCGCCAGGGTCGTGCCGTCGTGCTTGAACGCTAACGCGTACACCCAGTTCGTATGGCCCTTGATCGTCGCGCGTTCCTTGCCCTTCGCCACGTCCCACAGTTTGATCGTCTTATCCGCGCTTCCCGAAGCGAGTGTCTTGCCGTCCGGGCTGAACGCAACGCACGTCACGGCGTCGTCGTGACCTTTCAGATCGGCCTTGAGTTCGCCGGTGCGGCCATCGCGGAGCGCGATTCCCGACTCGGACGCGAGTGCGATCAGCGAACCGTCCCGCGTCGCCGCCATAGCCAGCGGCACGGGCGTTGCATCGATCCGCTCATCCTGCCGAAGCGACGCCAATTCCTTCTTGCCAGTCACGTCCCACAGTTTCAGCGATCGCAACGCTCCTCCCGAGACCAGTCTCGCGCCACTCTCCGCGAACGCCACACAGCGACAGGCTCCGGCATGACGCTCCAACACGCCCAGTTCCATGCCGTCGTCCGAGTTCCAGAGACGAATCTCACCGCTGCCCATCGCCGACGCGATCACTTTGTCATCCGGCGAGAACGCGATGCCCGTCACCTGCTGCTGCGGGGTGAGTTCGGTCTTCACCTTGTTGGCCGCCACATCCCAAACGCGAACCTGGAAATCCTGCCCGACCCCGACGACCGTGGAGCCGTCCTTCGACGCCGCCAGCGCGAAGACGGTGATATTTGATTCGAGTTTCTCCAACTTCTTCGAATCCAGATCCCAGACGAAGATGGCTCCGCTATTCATGCCCATCTTGTTTTCGCCGCCGCCCGCGAAGAGCTTCTTACCGTCTCCGGAGAATGCGACACAGCGCAGCGGCATCGTCGCGCCGGGAAGCTTCACCCGTTCATTGCCGCCCGGAACATCCCAGATCTGCACCGACTTCGCCTGCGTGATCGTGGCGACCGACCGGCCATCCGGCGCGAACGCGAGCTGCGCAGCACCGTCCAGTCGCTTGGTGAACAGGGTCTTGCCGCTGTCCACATCGAAGAGCTTCATCTCCGCGGCCTGCCCGGTCACGGCGAGGAGCTTGCCGTCCGGCGAGATGCCGATTGAATTGAACGGCCGCGGCACCGGCATCAAGAGCAGTTCCTTCCCGCCTTCGAGCACGCTGATGAATCCACTCGCCGGATTGACGGAACCCCCGGAGCTGGCAATGCGGCGGCCGTCGCGGGAAACCGCCACGGCCAGCGTGTCTCCCGGCGCGCCCGCAATGGCCGTCGGAGTCGCGTTGAAACGCACCGCCGGCTCGGCAGCCTTCGCCTTCATGGGCTGCTTGGCCTTTGGCGCCGGCGGCTCATCCTGCCCGGCGCACGCGAGTGCGACTGCCGCAAACAGCCCGAATCCTGCGAGATGCCGTCTCATCGAAGTCCTCTCGCGAGATAAGACGCCTATAAGCCGCAAACATGTCATGAGAATCCGTCACTTCTCCAGAACGCGGAGCATCGAGAAGTGCGGCAGCGTCGAAACCCGATTCGCCGGGTGCTTCTTGGCGCTCCACACGACCTCGTCGGCGAGCTTCACTTCCAAGCCGCCCGAAGTCGCGCGGGCAAAAGCGTACTGCCACGCCGCCCGCTCAGCCGTCCCGATCGCTTCCAGAATCAACACGGCTTCCGGATCGGTACCCGTGACATACGCGAACAGCCCGCCGTCGATCAGCTTCGGGTCCGGATCCTTGGCATTCGCCAAGTCGTAACGATGCAGAGGCCGCGTCAGCAGTCGAAGGAGTTCCTGATCCGAGCTGTCGGCCGCCCATCCCGTCATGGTCGCCTTGAAGCGTTCCGCAATCGCTTTCATCTGGCGCAGCCGTTCAGGCGCGGTCTTCGCCGGCGCGGGTGCTTTAGGCACTTCTTTGAATTCGACACCGGCTTCCTCGGGCGACCAGATCTCGCGACCCTTCTCACGCGCGATGAGTTTCTTCTCCCGCGACAGCGAGTCGAACTCGTGAATCATCTTGCCGTTCCACGGATAGATGCTCGCCATGGCGATCGGTCGGCCGCCGTGCGGCCAGACCACCATCATCGCTTCCCCTTCCTGGCCGCGCACCACGTTGCGCCACCGGATCACCGGAAGCGGAACCAGCGGCGCGGCATCCTTCTCGGGAACCACGTCGTACCAGGAAACGGAATCCTCGATCGCCTTGTTGAGCCGCTTCGGCTCCTCGGGATCGTCCTTGGACGGCGGTTGCGCGATGACTGCGGCGCCCATGCACGCGATCAGCGCCATCGAGAGTGTGCGGATCAATGTCGTCTCCCGATTCGTGAAAGACCCAACAATTGGACGCTGGACCCCAGACAGAAGACTTATCACTTGCCCGGCATCAGCAGAATCTGCGCGGCGCGAACGCCATCGCGATGCGGCCGTTTTGTCGGCTTCTTGCCCGGCGGCGTACCGCCTTGTTCTTCGGGCAGATACGCGTTCTGCAATTCGTGGCCAACGCCGTCGCCGTCGTCGTCCAGTTGGGCGTGCTCGGTGGACACCTGCTCGGCGGTCGCGTAGCTCTGGGCGATTTCCTTCGCCACCGTCACATAAAGATCGAACAGCGTCGGGCGGCCATCTTTGTCCACATCGTGTTCGGTGTCCCATTCGCCGGTGAGAGTCTTGGCGAGCATGGCGGGGAACGTCGTCTCGTTGGTTTCCGCATCCGCCTCCGTGGCTGCGATCGCCACGCGATCCCGCTTCGCCAGCGGAGCCACGAAGTAGCCGCTGAGCGAGAACGTCATCGCGAAGACCTGTTCGCGGCAGTTCACCTCAGCGAAGAGTTTGCCGAACTCCAGTGCGTTAAGGTCCGGTCCCGGCAGGTTCCACCACGCGTGCCGCCCGTCGTGATAGCCATGACCCAGGCAGATGACCCACAGCCCGTCCTCCGGGTGGAGTTTCTTGCGAATCTCGGCGACGGCGGCGGCGACCGCCTCCCGCGTCGCGGGTCCGGTTGCGTCAGGGAGGTCTTTGGGTTTTTCCGCACCGAAAAGGACGTGTTGGCGTTCTGCCGGGATGCCGACAGTCTTCGTGAGCCCGGCTCTGAGTTTGCGGACGGTCTCGCCGAACGACTTCGTGTGCTCGGCATCGCCCGGATGACCGCAGATGATCAGCGCGTGCCGTTCGCGCGCCTGCGCCACCTCCACAATGGGAATCTTCTCACGCGGCGGCGGCGCGATGTCCCGCTCGGGTGGTTGGATCAGGGCTGCCACCGCAAGAAATGCGATCAGCGAAGCGTTACTCGACATGTCACTTATCCTCGACGGGAACGAGTTCGCCCCACGGCATCTTCGGAGTGGAGCGAATCCGGGCGATCAACTTCCCCTCCGGCGTCACCACCTTCTCCGGATAGATGCGGTACAAGTGCTGTGCGTCGTGAAAGAACGGATTCGTGTCGCTTGGGATCGACGAGAAGACTTCCTTCTCCTTGCGGAGCACGCGCAGTTCCCAGTCGGAGAATCGGCCGCACGCGTACTCCCAGTGCAGCTTCCCGTCCTTCTCCTTCACTTCGAGAAGCAACAGCACTTCGGGATCGGTTCCGGCTGTTGAGATGAGCGTGAAGAGCGCGCCGTCCACGACGCCGGTCTTGGCCGCGGGGTAGCGGTGCAGGGGGGTCGGCAGCAGGCGCAGTTCCCAGCGCTTCATGTCGCGATCCACACTGGCACCGGTGAACTCCTGGGCCAGCTTCTTCATCTGCAGCAGGCGAGCGCCGGCAGTCGCGGCCGGTTCGGGGGCCTCGGGCAGTTCTTTCCGCGCGAGCCCCGCTTCCGGCTTCCACTGGTTGTACTCGTCGCGCTTGACCAGCAGTTTCTCGGAGTCGAGTGCGTGGAGTTCGTGCATGATCTGCCGGCCGGGCAGTTTCTCGTGCGGATGGGAGAAGACGCAGGCCAGCGCCGCCGGCCGACCGTCGCGCAGCCAGAGGAACACAGTCCCCTGCTGGTCGCTTCGCGCCGGGTTGAGCCATTCGAACACGGGTTCCTTCCGAAGTACGAGCGCCGTTCTGGGAGCGGACTCGACGGCCAACGAATAGGTTTCGACCTCCTTGAGGTAGATCGGCAGCATCTTCTTCGCCAAGCCGTCCACCGGGTCGGCCGCGAGGAGCAGAAGTGTCAGGCCGAGCGTGTCCATGATTATTTTTCATCCAAGGGAACGACTTCACCCCACCACACCTTCGGTGTCGCTCGGATCCGAGCGAGCAGCTTGCCATCCAGGTTCACGATCTTGTCCGCATAGAGCCGGTAGAGATGCTGCGCATCGTTGTTGAAGGGGTTGGTTTCGTTGCGAACCTGCGACCAGATATCCTTTTCGTTGCGTTTCACGTGCAGGTCCCGATCTGAGAACCGCCCGCACGCGTATTCCCAGTGTACTTTGCCGTTCACTTCCTTCGCTTCGATCAGCAGCAGCACTTCGGGATCGGTCCCGGCCGTGGAGACGAGTGTGAACAGGGCACCGTCGATGACTCCGGTTTTGGCCTCGGGGTAGCGGAAGAGCGGGGCGGGCAGGAGGCGGAGGTCCCATCGTTTCATCTCGCCATCGACGGTGTGGCCGGTGAACTCCTGGGCGAGGCGCCGCATTTGGATGAGTCGGCCGCCCGCGGTCGCCGCCGGCGCCGGTGAGTCGGTCAGTTCCTTGCGGACCAGCCCCGCCTCCGGCTTCCAGTCATTCAGCGAACCCCTGGGACGAGAGACCACCAGTTTCTCGGTATCAAGTGCGTGCAATTCATGGATGACCTGTCGGCCGGCCGGCTTCTCATTCGGTTGCGAGAAGATGCTGCCAAGAGCCGCCGGTCGTCCGTCCCGCAGCCACAGGAAAACGACGCCCTGCTGCAACCCTTCCCTCGTGGGATTGGACCATTCGAACACGGGCTCCTTCTTGAACTCGAGTTCCTTCTTCGGAGCGGAGGCCAGCGCGATGGAATATCCGGACGCTTCCTGCACGTAGACGGGAAGCATCTTCTTCGCGAGGGTGTCCGTCGCCGGGTCCGCACCCGGAAGCAGCAGCAGAATTAAGGCGAGCATCATTGTTGCTCCGCATTCTCTATCTGAACCGTAAGGTGGGTCGAAGTGTGCTTGCACACGAGGCCACCGCGACGTTAGCGGTGGGCGTTCCGTGTGCGCACGGTTCGACCCACCCCACGAGTTATTTCTCATCCGGGGGCAAGTACTCCCCCCACCACATGTGGTCGAAGGCCCGGACACGGGCGAGCAGTTTCCCGTCCAGCCCCACCACCTTGTCCGGGTAGATGCGGAAGAGGTGCTGCGGGTCGTGCAGCCAGCCGTTGGCCTCGCTCCGGGCCAGCGACCACATCTCCTTGCCATTCCGCTCCACGTAGAGGCTCTTGTCGGAGAACCGCCCGCAGGCGAACTCCCAACGCAGCTTTCCATCCACTTCCCGGGCCTCGATGAGCAGCAACACTTCGGGGTCGGTTCCCATCACGTGAGTGAACAGCGCGCCGTCGATGACGCCGGTTTTGGACGTCACGTAGCGATAGAGCGGAGTCGGCAGCAGACGCAGCTCATGCCTCGTCTTCTCCACATCGATGCTGTGCGCATGGAACTCCTGAGCAAGCTTCTTCATCTGAAGCAATCGGGTTGAAGCGGTTTCCGCGGGAACGGGTGCATCCGGGATCTCCTTCCGCACCAGGCCCGCCTCCGGCTTCCACTGGTTCAGCGCGCTCCTGGGGCGAGACACAATCAGCTTCTCACGATCCAGGGCGTGGAATTCGTGGTAAAGCTTGCGGCCCTTGAGCCGCTCTTCCGGTTCGGAGTAGATCGAACAGATCGCCGCCGGGCGGCCGTCCCGCAGCCACACGAACGCGGTGCCCTGAACCTTCAGCCCGTCCCGGACCTGGTTGGTCCATTCGAACACGGCTTCCTTCTTGAGTTCGATCGGCTTCTTCGGGGCGGACTCGACTGCCAGCGAGTAGTCCGCCATTTCGCGGGTGTAGATGGGCAGCATCTTCTTCGCCAATCCCTCCTCGGGATCGACCGCGGCGACGACGAGCAGTGTCAATGCGAACACGCGCGAACTCCTGAGTCATCGTTCGGGGAGCATGCTGGTCCCTTGAAGGAACTCGAGCGATGGTTGCGGAAGGACGATCGGCACAGGCGGAGGAGCGATTTCGAGCGGTGGCACGAGCGGCAGAGTGCCGGACTCGGGGCAGAACGCGGCCGTCGCCACGAGTTCCTTCGAAAGCTCCCGCTCGGCCATCAGATTGCCATCAAACAGAGATCGCCAAGCGATCGTTCCGTTCCACCGGCCGATGATCAGGGTTTTGCCGTCCGGCGTGAACCGAGCCGCGCCGACGGGCCCGCTCGCTGTGAAAGTGGCGACTCGCCGCCGATCGGTGATCGACCAGCATTCGACGCGACCAGCCTCGCTCAGCCACGATCCGAATGACACCGCCACAGTTGCCCCGTCCGGCGAGCAGGCAATGCTGTTCGCAGGCTCCCCGACGGACCAACGTGCGAGCGGCTCCAGCGTTTGCGTACCGAGCACAAAGATATCGCCGTTGGCATCCAGCACCAGCAGCCGCGATCCATCCGGCATGTATGCGATCGACCGGGCCGCCGCCCCGACTTGTGCCTCCGCTTTCTGCGAACCGCGTTCATCCCACAAACGCACCAGCGAGCCGGGACCGGCCGTGGCGAGGCGCTGCCCGCCGGGCGCGAACGACAACGCCAACGGCCGTCCGGGGCCCAGCACGAAGCTCGATCCATCGGAATGGCGGAGCAGCACCTCCTTGTCGCGAGCCTCCACGGAAAGCCCGCCGGGCGCGGTCGTGGCAGCCCAAGGGCGCGCTGCGGCTTGACGCGGAGGCGCTTTTCGCGCGGCATCGGATTTGACTCGCGGCTTGCGTTCGTTGATGGCGGTATCGGCTGCAGACTCGACTAATTCGGATGTCGAAGCAAGAAGGACGGGTCGCGTCAGGAGTGCGGCGAAGATCAAGACACGGATGGCGCGGGCTCCGGGAATCCGCCGGGGGCGACCGGCGTTGATGATTCCGATCAATCGGCCTTGAAGCAGTCGGGCGCTGCGATGAGCCGCACAGGCCGCCGTCGGCAGGCACGGTCGGCGGAGTTCGGCGTCGTAATCCACTGTCGCCAGCAGGGCCTCGGCATAGCTGCGGGGAGAAGCCGCCAGTTCGCCGACCACCCACGCGTCACAACATTCTTCTTCAGCCCATTCGATCTCCCGGCGTGCGATCCAGACAGCGGGATGCCACCAGTACAGTCCGGTGGCCGCGAACTCGAGAAACCGTACCCAATGGTCGCGACGCAGGTAATGGGCCAGTTCGTGGGCCAGCAATGTGTCGCGGGCTTCGGTGGAAAGGCGGACCAGGAGGTCGCGCGGGAACAACACGACCACGCCGCGGCCCCAGCCCCACAACATCGGCGAACCGGTTCCGGTCATCAGCTTCACGTGCGGCGGGCAGGCGATCCCCAGCGCCAATGCGAGTCGCTTTGCGGCTTCCGACACCTCGGGCGGCGCATCCTCCGCCCGTGCGACGAGACGTCGGAAGCGGAGAATCTTGCGCCCCTGCCAGACGAACCAGCCAATCGAACCGGCCACCCAGACCGCCATCAGCCACTCCACGACACTCGTTGGGCGCTCTCTCGTACCGCCTTGTGCGACTGCGATCGGTAATATTGAACGCGACTCCGCAACCGGTGAGAAGAGCACGGATGCGGATGAGGTCATCTGTTCCGCAGGCGGACTCCAGGACGGAGGCAGAACGTGCAACGGAGCGCCGAAGAGCGGCGGCGTGACGAGTTTCAACAACACGATCAGCCACGCGGCATGGCGCAGGACCGGACAACGACACACGTACCCGGCGGCCAGCGCGAGGAAGGCAAGCCCCGCCGCCACCGCTGCGTTGCCAATCATCGCCTCGACCACGGCCACGCTTCGCTCCTTCGTCACTTGCGCTTGTTCGGGCCCTTCTTGTCCAGGTCGTCGAGCATCTTGCGAAGATTGGCGCGATCCACTGCGGACAGCTTCTGCGAACGGACGAGATGCGTCAGCAGGGGAGACAGGTCGCCGTCGAAGAGTTCATCCGCCGCGGCCTGCAGTCGCTTGCCCGCAAGGTCGTCGCGCTTCAGCACGGCAATGTACGAGTGCGGCCACGTGTTGCGGTCGCGCGTGACGCACTCTTCCGCCTCCAGGCGGTCGAGCAGTTTGCGCACGGTCGCCAATAGTGCCGGCGCGGTGTTGCCGTACAGCGTTTCGGTCAATTCCTGAACCGTCGCGGACGGCCGCTGCCAAAGCTCGTTCAGCAGCGACAATTCGGTGTCGGTGATTTCGCGTGCCGCTCGCCCCATTTCGCTTCGCGCTCCTCTCTATGTTTTCCGTTCAACCCAAGCCGAGCCATCGCCGCAGGAACCACTCCGCCGCCAAAAAACCGACCATCAAAGACAGCAGCCATTCGCGGCTCCAGAGCGGAGTGCGATGGATGATCTGCTGCCCCTCCGCGATCGGCAAGTTCTTCAACATGCTGGCAAGGGTGTCCCCGTCGGATAGCTCGCGGCCACCGGTCGACTGCGCCAGCGCCGCGAGAAATTCACGGTTCGGCAGAGGGTTCTGTTGCTCGTGCGGATCGCTGAGAATCTGCACATCCAGCGAACTGCTGTCAATTTGTGTCTGCCCTTCGTAGGCGGTCAACTCCACCTTGAAGGCCACCCCCCCCGAGCCATTCTTGAGCGACTCCGCCAGCGGCAGCGCCAGCGAATGCTCGTTCGTCTTCTTGTCGAGGATCAACTCGATCTCGTCGCCCCAGCCGACGAGCGGCCCGGCGTCCGCGGGACGCGGCCGGCCTGCGGGCCATTTTACCGGACAATCGGGGCCGTCGAGTTGCCTCGGTTCCAGAATGGCGACAATGCGGTACCGCCCGGTGCGATTCGCCGCCTCGTCGAAAGTCAACCCGGAGAGCGAGATCGTTTCGCCGGGGCGGTAGTATCGCTTGTCCGTCTCGGCGATCAGCCGTCGACGGCCGAATGAAGACTCCTCCGTTAGCCAGTAAATCGTATTGCGCACGAGCTTCGCGAAATGGCGGTTGTCACCGGCCTCGCCCCACTGCCGGGTGAAGGCCGGCGACCAGGCAGCGGTCAGCGGAGTGGCCAGCGCCACCGTGCGACCGCGACCGTATGCGCCGACCGCCAGAAGCGGGGAACCCGCTCCGCCCTTCTGGGCTCCGAGCAGCGTTCCTGATTGTGGCTTCACCCGGATCCAGCTGTTACGCCCCTGCGATTCCGGCAGCGTTCGAAGTGCGGCCCGGGTCGCTCGCTCATCCTCGAACAATTTCCACACGGGGTGAAGGTCCGCCCCGGTCGGTTCCAGGGCCGTTGGCGCGGGATCCCAATCGGGCGAGGCGCTGAACTCGACGGGCAGCATCCGTTCGACCGCCGAACCGCTCCAGCCGCCGACTCCGAAGCTGCGCGGGCCGCCCGCCATGAGAAGTCCGCCGCCGCGCTTGCCGATCCACTCCTCGATCCAAACCTGGATCTCGTCGGGCAGCGCGGTCCGCGGCACGTTCGAAAGTACGAGGGCGTCGTAGGCCAGGAGTTCGGCCGCGGTCTGCGGAAAGGCCGGACTGAGGTGGGCGGTCTCGCGAGTCAGCACGCGGCGCGGCTCGCCGCTCGGCCCGACACTGTACACGGTGCACTGAACATCCGGATCGGCGAGAAGCGCATCCCGCACCGGAGCATACGGGGCGTCTGAATCGTCCACAGGTTCTTCGTTGGAGCGCGGTTGACGCGTCAAGCCGGACTCGGCGGATCCGTCGAGCAGCAGCACGCGAATCTTGGTGCGATCCAGTTCGATTTCCAGCGGGAAGTCATTGTTCGAGGGTGCCGTGTCGCCGGGAAGCGGGTTGACATGCAACCGCAGCTTCTTGGAGTCCGATTCGGTGCGGAATGCCACAGTCAGCGGTTGGACACCATCCACCAGCGTCACCGGCAGTGTCGTCAAGTTACGCTTGATGCTTCCATTCTCGTTGAGGGCCTGAAGCTGAAGCTCGACACGACGACCGGTGAAGCCGAAGGACCGCAGGAAGACGTCGACTGTGACTTGGGCCTGCTTACGGGCCTTCGCGGGTGCGACGGCGGCGATGATCGCCACATCGCCGCCACCCGCGGGGCGACCGACCGGCACGACATGAACCGGCACGTGGAGTTTCCGCCACGCGCTGGTCATGTCGTCAAGTTTGTCGGGATCGCGGACGCGACCGTCGGAGATCACGACCACGGCCGCCGCCGCATCTCGCCCCAGCCGACCGGAAAGTTGCTTGAATGCGGAGCCGAGTCGCGTGTCGGAGTCGTCCGGATCGTCGAGTGCCCCGCGCACGCCCGAAGGATCGAGCGTGACCAACCGCTCGCCAAAACGATGAACGCGTACGTCCGCGTAACCGTCCTGCCGTTCGAGTGCGCGGCGGAGAATTGCCGTGCCTTCGTTCCAGCGGGACTCGGGGCTCCCCAGACGCATGCTCCGGGAAGCATCGAGCAGGATGTGAACCTCGGGTCTGTGAATCGGAGTCGGCGTGACCGAAACCCGGACCGGGTTCAGACCGATGGAGACAAGAGCGATCAAAGCTCCGATCCGACAGCCCCACAGGGCCCAGTGGCGTGATCGATCGAGTGCGGGCGCGCACTGTCGACGCACCCACGCCAGCACGAGCAATGCGGCCGCCAGCCACGGCAGCACTGCCCGCGCGGAATCGAATTCCAGGGCCGTGTCGGTCACCAATGTCACTTGTTGGAGCCTCCCGCGGAGAGAGTCCGAAGGTAGCGCTCGACCAGGTCCTTGTATTCGGGGGGCACGGCTTCGTTGCCGGCGCTGAAGCGTTCGCCGGCCAGGAACTCCTGCAACTTGGACACGAGTTTCAAGTGCGTCGTGTTGATGCCACGGCCGAACGCCTCGCGACCTGCGCCTCCGACACCGGCCTTAAGCCCGGCTTTGAGATCGTCACCGGCGAGGTTGCCGAGACCCGCGGCATCCAGTTTTTCGACGAAGTCCGCGGCCTGCTGTTGCAGCCGACGCACATCGGCGGTGTCGCTCGCTGCGCCGGTCTTCTGTTCCAACTCGTTCGCCTCTCGCTCGAGCTTTGCGATCGCTTCCAACCGCGGGGCGACCGTTTCGCGGTAGGCCTGGTCGAGCTTCTGACCCAGCGCCGCGAAACGGTCCGCAAGATCCTGACGCTCTCCTTTGTCGGCGCCCGCGCCGGCCTTCTCAAGGCGTTCGATCGCGGCGGCGATGTCTTCCTGCTTGAGGATGCCAGCAGCCTTGCGGGCGGCATCGGCATCGCCCTCGGCCGTCGAACCGGCCAGACTTTCCAGCACGTCCTTCAACGACTTGGCCTGTTCCGCCGCGCCTCCGAGTCCGGGGATTTTGCCATCGCCCATTCCACCTGCGCCGGGCATCTTCATCATGGGATCGGCCGGAGCCGCCTGCATGGCGATCTCATTGGCGAGATCGCGGGCTGCGGCCAGTTGCTGGGCGGCTTCCTCGGCCGCGAGTGCCGAAACTTGCTTCGCCGCGCTGCGGAAGATCTCGCGCGCCTTGTCCACTTCGGTTCGCGCCGTGGGCCGATTCCCCTGGCCGAGCGCGTCGGCCGCCGCGTTCGCCGCTTTGGCCGCGTCCGTGATGCGCGACTTCGCGAGCGCCGTCAGACCCTTTGCGGTGGCCGCGACCTTGTCGATCGCGGTGGCGCGCCCGCCAATGTCGTCCTGCTTCTCCTGCGCGGGGTCCATCCCGGACTTGCCCTTGGGTTCGACCTTCGGGTCCGGGCCCTCGGGTTTCGGCTTGGCCATCGGGTCGTTGCCCCCCTTGCCCTCCGGTGAGTTGCCCGCCCCGGCGAGAGTCTTCGCCACGTCGTCCTCCTCATCGGCGAGTTTCTTCAACTCTTCGGCGATCTGAGCCAGAGTCTCGGCCTGCTCATTCGGGCGGCGCAGTTTCTGGCGCTGAAGCCGATCGAACGCCCGCGCCTGAGCGCGAACGGCCTTCGGCTTCCGCTGAAGCGACTGCTGAACGGTGTTGCGAGCTTCCATCAGGTAGCGCAGGGCGTCGCGCTCCTGGTTGATCGCCGTGGCGAACTTGGCCCCGTTGAGCGAGTCCACGGCGGAGAGCATGGACTCTTCCGCCTGCGAGAGGATGGCGGCGCCGTCGACGCCGAGCCCGTTCAGAAAATCCGCCAGGTCGTGCGTCTGAGTGGCGAGCTTATTCTCGAACGCCGCCGTCTTCTCCACCTGGGCCAGATCGATGCGAACCTTCGAGCGCGCCTCGAGCCGGATCGTCTGGTTCAGGTTGAACCGCTGCCGGGCGATCACTTCATCGAGCAGGATGAGATCGCGCTGCGGGCCCATCGGCATCTCATCCGGCGCGTCGAAGAGGCGATAGTTTCGCAGGAAGGGGCGGATGTCGATAAACCGCAGTTCGGTCGTCGTGCGCTGCGGGCCGTCGGGGCGGGCGTCCTCGGCGAATGCGTAGTATGCCACGCAGTCCTTCTGCGTCAGCAACAACTGTTCGAGCAACAGCATCTCTTCAGCCTTCGCCTCCCTCTGGTTCGCCTCATTCGCGTTGTAGAGGACCAGCGTGCGCTCTTCCTCGTTGTTCACCTGGAAGACGATGCCGATGCGGGCGAGGCCGAAGTCGTCGCGGGCCCGGGCGCGGAACAGAATCTCGGCGAGCGTATGAACTTCCAGCCCCTCGACCGGTGTGTCGAACCAGACCGACGGCGCCTGATCGACGGTGACTCGCACACGGTACCGGTTCGCCGTCAACGGCATGCCGTCGGAATCGCGGGCCTCGATCCAGTACTCCATGTCGGCCGTGAGCGGCAATTCGACCGCCACGATGCGATCGTTCACGATCATGTCGATGCGCCGCGCCGGTTCCCGAGGCCGCACCGGATCCTTCGCCACGAACACCGCGGAGACCGGCGGGCGGTCGAGCTCGAATTGAATCCTCGCCGTGCTTCCCTGGACCGCGGAGAAGCTGCCGATTTCGTGTGTCGCGAGCCCCACTCCGGTGTAGGCCGGCGATGTCACCTCGATACGAGCGCCCACGAGTTTCAGGGCGTGCCGCACGACGATCTGCTGCACCGACGTACGCTCGGGCCCGGCTGCGACATAGAACTCGGTCGTCCTCCGCAGGTTCAAGATGCGGAGAGAGAATCCGTCGCCCGCCGAATCCATGCTCTCCTGCCGCCAATCCTCGTCGCCAACATCGCGGACGAACAATGTGACGCCGGAGCGGGAGCGACCGGTCATCGCGGCGCGAATCTCCACATCCACGCCTTCATCCACTGCTTCCGCTGATGATGTGGCGGTGAGGTTCGTGTACGGGATCGGTGCGAGCGCCACCCGCTTCACGGCCGTCCGCCACTCGGGCGCCCACACAGCAGCGGCAACCAGACCCGCGACGCAGACGAGGGCCGCAATTCCCATGGTGAATGCAGGCCGCATCGGCAGCGCCGCCTGGAGCGGTAACGGCTTCACCTTTTCCGCTGTCTCCTCCTCAAGAGCCGCGACCAGCCCCGGCGCCACGCCATCGCACTTCAACTGTTCAGGGGTACGGTCGCCGTGCTGCGTGGCTGTCCGCAACCGTTGGCCGAGGCGGGGGAACAGGCCCTCAAGCTCGGATGCAACCCGTTCCTTCTGCCAGGCACGGGCCGGCCGCACGATCCCGATCGCGGCCAGTCGGGCCACAATAGCGGCCGCAACCGCCAGCAAGCCGATCCGGATCGGCCACGCCAATTCGAAGAGGTAATCCGCGGCGGCGATCGCCGCGACGAGGGCGGTCGCGATCAGCACGGTCCGTGCAATGCCGCGGCCCACATGCAGCGACCAGATCTGCCACGTCACGGAGCGGAACCGCCGACGGAACGACTGCCGAAGGTCTGTCGTCGTGGACATCGAATGTCTCCGTTATGCAACCGTGCGGTTGGCCAGCACGCCTTCCGCCAGAAAGCACACCACCAGAATCAGCCACAACCACGGCCACAACTCGCCGGGCCGGAGTTCCTTGTCGTCCGTTCCTTCCACGAGGGCCGATGCACTCGCCGGAGTGCTGGCACTCGTCTGCAGCGTGACACCGAGCCGCTGTGCGAACTCTTCGCCCGAACAGGATTCCAGTTCCGACTCCTGCGATTCCAGGTTCCGAACTTCCCAGCCCTCGCCGACCGGATCCACTCCCGGTTTCTCACCCGCCGCGGGAAGATCCCGAATCGGGCCCGCTCCGGTGAGCCCCGCCGCGCCGCGCACCAGTTGGTGCACGAGCGGCAGGAAGAGGCGGTTCCGGCTCCAGTCTCCATGCTCACGCCCCACGGACGCCGCGAACCACAGCACTCGGGAAGAGCCCGTCTGCCGTTCCAGGAGGAGCGGCGTCCCGTCCCGGAAGCGGGCGAGCGTGGTCGTGCCCTTCGCCGGATCGACTCGCGTGCACCCCGAGAAGGTGAGGTGGCGTAAATCACCGTGCTGCGGGTCGGCGAACGTGGCCAGTATCGGGTGATCGTCGGCGAAGTCGGTGATGCGGAAGGGCACGTCGCGAGCCGCGTGCGTACCGGTCGGCTGTCCCACCATCAATCCGGCCGCGTCGTAGCTCGCCGCACTCGTCGGACCGACGTTGCCGCCGCCGAAAACGAGTGCCGATCCCCCACGCTCGCGGAAGGCACGAATCTTCAAGGTGTCGGCCGCAGGAATGGAACCGACGTTCGCGAGGATGATCACATCGATCTCACGAAGGTCGGGCAGTCGGGCATCCGGGCTGTAGGGAAACACATTCAACCGGAAAGGAGCGTCCGGAGCCAATTCGCCGGGAGGGGCCAGCCGCAGAGCCGCCTCCAGGAAATAGGCTTCCCCCAATGCGGCGACATCGCGTGCTCCGCCATCCAGCAGAAGCAGTCGCGGTCGTGCGGCGGCAAAGACTGCCACATGGCGAACATCGTCGACCGGCATCGCATCATCGCCAACGATCGAGACCGTTCCCTGCCATAGTCCTGCGCTCAGCGGCGGGGTCTCGAACGTCACTGTCGCTGACGCTCCCGGTGCGGCGGACGCGACGCCGGGCAACGCAATCGTCTTGCCCTTATTCACCAGCTTCAGACTCAGCGGCCGCTGATCGAGCGCTTCCGGGCGCGCGTTCAGGATGATCGCTTGAATCGTCGTGGATTGCTCCGCCCGGACCATCAGGCGAGCCGGTCGAACCTCGGTGACGGCGATGTTGCCGACCGGCGCCGGGCCGACGTCCCACACCTGCACGGGCACGTCTTTCGGGAAGTTGAATGCATCCGTGCTTCCGAAGCCGGTTCGCTGCAGGTCGGTGATCACATGTACGGCAAGCGGACCGCCACCGCGGGCGGCCTCGCAGCGCGAACCGGCCCAGGTCAATGCGGCCGCGAAGTCCGTTCCGCCGACCAGGTTCCCCGGAGCACGCAACGAATCTGCCGAGACTCGGCCATCCGATGAAGATGCGACAGGCTCCACTTTCGAATCGAACCAGGCCACTTCGACGCGGGACCGCGCCGGGATCGTGGCGATCACCGAGGGCATTTCCCGAACGGCGCGATCGATCAGGCGTTCGCCGTCGCGCGTGCGGTTCATGCTGGCCGAGCGGTCGATCAGGATAACGGTCAGCCCCGCGTCGCCGTCGCCGAACGACTCCGACCGATACGGCCGGGCGAACATCAGTACCAGAAGCACGACGCAGGCGACCCGCAGGGTGAGCAGCATCCAACGCTTGACCCAACGGCGCCGCGAGTCCTGGCGAACGGCAATCTTGAGAAATCGCAGCGTACCCAGGTCCACCGGACGCGACCGCCGGCGGAAGAGCAAGTGCGCGAGGATCGGCAGTGCCACTGCCGCCAGCGCCGTCAACAGGGATGCCTGAACGAAACCCATACCTTGCTTCACAGGAGTCTTGAACGCCGCTCGAAGTAATCGAGCAGAGCCGCGTCCAGAGGATCGTTGGTGGTCAGTTCCACGCGGTCGATGCCGCGTGTGAGGCACTCACGCTGCAGGTCCGTCAGCCATTCGCGGACTGCTCGCCGGTAGCTGTCGCGGATGCCGTCGCTGAGCGTCGTCAGAGTCTCGCCAGTCTCGAGATCGCGGAAGCGCACGTTGCCTTCCAGCGGCAGGTCGCGTTCCCACGGGTCAAGCACCTGGAACAACATCACCTCGTGTTTCAGGAACAGCAGGTGGTCGAGGCCGTCCATGATCCGCGGGACGTCGTCGAAGCAGTCGGAGATGACCGCGACGAGCCCGCGCTTGCGGCACAACTCCGCCGCCTGATGGAACGCCCGCCCGGCATCCGTCGGGGCTCGCGGAACAACGCTGTTGATCAACCCGAAGATCTCCTGCTGCTGGTGAACCGAACTCTTGGGCGGCAGGTTTGCGACGACGCTGTCGGCGAACAGCGTGACGCTCGCGGCGTCGTGCTGGCGGATGGCCAGATGAGCGAGGGCCGCCGCCAGCGTTGCCGCATAGTTCAGCTTGCTCCGGCCGAGGTTGGCACAGGCCATCGATCCGCTCACGTCGAGCAGGATGTACAGGTTCAGGTTCGTATCGCCGTCGAACTCCTTCACGTACAGCCGGTGCTGCCGGGCGTAGAGTTTCCAGTTGATGTGCCGCGGGTCGTCGCCGGGCACGTATTCGTGGTGCGAAGCGAACTCGACACTGAAACCGACGTACGGGCTGCGATGAAGGCCGTGAAGGAATCCTTCGACGACCGAACGAGCGCGCAGATCCACGCCATCCAGTCGGGAGAAGAACGCGGGGTCGGCCAGTTCGGCGGAGTCGATCATGGCTTCGACTCCCGACGGAGACCCAGATCGAGGAACCGGTACGCCGCCTCAGAACTGTTGTCCTTCAGAGCCGCCACCTCCCACACTTTCACACCCCTGTGCTTCACGCGAATGGCGTCGCGGTTCATGCGGCCGATTCCGAAGCGCCACTCCGGCTTCGCCGCCACCGTGTCGCACTCGATCAGGAGAAGCAACTCGGGATCGGTTCCCACCACGAATGCGAACAGCGCACCGTCCACGGTCTTGGTCTTTTCGGCGTCGTAACGATACAGCGGCTTGGGGAGAAGCCGCGGCGTCTGGTCCTCGCCCCGCGGGACATTGCGCGTGTCCAGCACTTCCACGACAAAATCATCCGCCATTTCCTTCATTTGCCGGAGTCGTTGCACGGGGTTCGCGGCGGGCGGAGCCGCACCCGGGATTGTCTTCCATGTCCATGTGTCCCTGGGCTTCCAGAGAACCTCGTCGTCGCGCTTCGCCACGAGCCCCGTTCCCGCCAGCGCGGTCAGTTCGCCATTGAACGAATGAAACGGGTCGAAATAGCGGTACATGCATCCGGCCGCCGCGGGCCGGCCTTCGTGCAGCCAGACGTAAGTGTTCCCGTAGACGCGGCCGGCGGCGGGGTTGGTCCATCTCAGTGCCGACTCTTTGGGCGCACCGAGCGCCGTTCCGCCGACGGTCAATCGCCAGCGGGGCAACTCCAAGGCACAGGTCTTGTCCGCCTCTGCCGCCTCATCCCGTCCGCGATCCTCGAGCCGGGTGCTCGCCACAATGAATCCGAGCTTCCGGACGGACATGCGCATGCGATCTTCATTGAGTTGAGGGCCGAGGCCGTGAGCCGAGAACATCGCGCGAAGCTCGGCTTCCAGCCGGGGCACGACTTCACTCCGCAATCGGGGTTCGGTGCTCAGTCGTTCCGCCACTTTCGCGAAGATGTAGTGGATGATGGTCTCGGCGTCGTTCGTCAGTTCGGTGTGCGAACCCCGGATGCAGGTGAGGAATCCCGGGCGCCCGCGATTGACTTCCAGAAGAAGGACCGCGATCTCCTCCAGCGTCGCCCGACCGGTCAGCAACAACTCGATCTGCGAGTTGTTGATCTGGATGCGCTCGAGTGTTTGCGACTGCGACTCATCCACCGCCCGGGAGTCCGCGTCGACCCCCCCTGCGGCGAGGCAGTACCAGACGCCACCGTCCCGGACCAGACTCAGGGCGAGTGTGGCGGACAAAGCACAGCCCACGATGATCGCGATCAGTCGCATGACTCCGCTCCAATGCAGCGTGCCGGGCGATCCTCGGACTCAGGCCTCTTGCGGGACGATGCTGAGCAGTCGTTCGACCAGCATGTCGGCATCAAGTTTGTCGGCGCGGGCGTGGAAGTTGAGTACGAGCCGGTGCCGCAGGACGGGCGCGGCGAGGGCCTTCAGGTCGGCGAAATCGACGTGGAAACGGCCGGAGAGCAGGGCCCGGGCCTTGGCGCCAAGGACGAGACACTGCGACGCTCGGGGGCTGGCTCCATACGCGAGATACTTGTGGATGCCGGAGGGTCCTCCACAGCCGGGGCGCGTGGCCGCAACGAGCCGAGCCGCGTAGTTCACCACGCTGTCCGCGATGGGCACGCCGCGGATGTATTCCTGGAGGCGAGCGATCTCCTCCGCATTGAGCGCCGCCGCTGCCTTCGCAATCACGTTGCCCGTGGTGCCCTTGATGATCTGCATTTCCTCGTCCACGGACGGATACGCCACACGCAGGCTGAACATGAACCGATCCACTTGCGCTTCTGGAAGCGGGTAGGTGCCCTCCATCTCGATCGGATTCTGAGTCGCAACCACGAAGAACGGCCGGGGGAGCGAGAATGTCTGCCGGCCGACCGTGACCTCGGATTCCTGCATCGCCTGAAGGAGCGCCGCCTGCGTCTTCGGAGGCGTGCGGTTGATCTCGTCCGCGAGCAGGAAGTTCGTGAACACCGGCCCGGGGAGAAACTCCAGCGTGTGGCGGCCGGACGACGGATCCTCCTTGATGATGTCCGTGCCGGTGATATCCGACGGCATGAGGTCCGGGGTGAATTGGACGCGGCGGAACTCCAGGGCCAGCGTATCCGCCAATGTCTTGGCCATGAGCGTCTTGCCCAGGCCCGGCACTCCGTGCAGGAGCACGTGGCCACGGCACAGGAGGCTCACCAGAAGCAGATCGATGATCTCCGTCTGCCCGACGATCACCCGGCCCACTTCGTGTTTGAGTTTCTGACGTGCCTCGACGAGGCGGCGGGCGGCCGCGGCATCGTCGTGTGCCGGCCCTGGCTTGCCGTTCGATTCGGTCGCATGCGTGATGCGCGGTTCAATGGTTGTCGTCGCCATCGTTATCCTTTCAGCGTGCCTTCTCGGCTTCCACGGGGTCGAGCAATCCGTCGCGGTCGGTGTCCAGTTCCTCGAACACATGGCGCGGGCCGAGGAATTCTTTCCACGTCAGGTCGCCGTCCAGGTTCCGATCCATCCGCTGGAACCACACGGGGCCGACCGGCGACCGCGGCTGCGCGACCAGGCGGGGCACGGTGGACTCGCCTGTCGGTCCGGGGCCGAACAACTGAAACGTTCCGCGAACGACTTCGAGGTGCAGGCGCCGGGGCGGGTCGATGGCCCGAAGAGCGGCTTGGCCTGGTTTGCGTAGCCCGCGCATCGTGGCCGACGCGATGCGGATTTCCCGCAGCCCGATGCGGCCGTCGTGATTGCGGTCCAGCGACTCGAAGAACCCGTGTCCCAGATCGTGGAGTACGATGTCGCACCGCGTGGCGGCGGCTTCGGCCCGACTGCGTACGTAGCCTTCCATCTCCGGCCAGAAGATCTTGTCGTCCCCGTCGGTGTCGATGGTCTCGAACAGGCCGCGCTGGAAGCGAACGTTGTCCTTCAGTTCGTCGCGGTCGAGATAACCGTTCTGATCCCCGTCGAGCCGGTTGAACTGTGCCTGAGCGTCGGCGAGAGCCGCGGGAATCGGATCGAGCGTACGGATGGCCAGCGCCACATCGGTGTCGCCGACCCCGAACAGTGCCACGTCCGGACGCGTGGCTCGCGCCTTGGACCCCGGGGAGACCTGCACTCGCACACTTTGACCCGCCGGCGGCTTCAGTTCGAGCGCGGCATCGATGTCCGGCGGCTGCTTGTGGAACGCCTTGAGTTCATCCGCGCTGAGCTTCCCATCCGCATCCGCATCCAACGCCTTGAACCGCTCCGGGGTCAGACCGACTTCTTGTACGGTGAGCTTGCCATCGCCATTACGGTCGTAGCGGCGGATCACGCGCGGCCCAAACAGCGGGCCGGTGCCGTCGACGAGCAGCGTGCTGGCCGCAGCCAGGGTGCGTTCCGGAGCCGGGGTCGGAGACAGCGGGGCCAACATGGCCGTCTCGGGCGGCGTGAATTCGTCGATCGTGATGCAGTCGTCTTCGTCCTGATCCTTGGCGAGCAAGAGCACCGGCGCCTCGGCAATCTCGTTCTCGGAAAGCCGGCCGTCCTTGTTCGTGTCGAGCGCCGAGAAGACCTGATCGTCGGTCTTGCGCGCGGTGTTGTCCTGCCGGAAGGCAAGCGTCTCACCGGCCACGCGTTCCAGCGCCTCGGTGAGTTTCGTCAGGGGGAGGATTTCCGCTGCTTCCTTGGGCAAGAGCGCCTTGGTGCCCGGACCGCGTCGTGAGGTGTTCAGCGGCGATCGCTCGAACTCCGCGCGGCTCAACTTTCCATCGCCGTCCGAATCGAGCGACTTGAACAGGCGGGCCAGGTAGTCGCGGCGGACCGCCTGTGGCGATTTCCCCTCGATCGTGATCTTCACTCGCAGATGCAACGGAGCCCGGTCGAGCAGAAGGAAGACATCGCGAACCGCCTCATGGTCGGCGACCAGCGCGGGCCTGTCGTCCGCGGCGCGGCCGATGACAGCCACCGCCGCCGCACACGCAGCCAGTCCACACAACGCTCGCAGGCCCGCACTCATTTCACGAGTTCCTCAACAACGGTGCCGCCCTTCACGAGTGGTATCGGACGCCCGTCCCACGTGTGGTTCTCGGCCTTCGGGCTCACACCCACCGTCGTGCAGACCGTGGCGAGGAAGTCGGCCACGCTCACGGGCTTCTCCGTGACCGATGCACCGTCCTTGCCCGTGCTGCCAATCACCTGCCCGCCCTTCACTCCCGCCCCGGCGAGCACTGTCGACCACGCCATCGGGAAGTGATCCCGACCGCCCGTGTTGTTGATTATTGGCGTGCGCCCGAACTCACCCATCCAGACCACCAGCGTGTTCTCAAACATCCCGCGTTCCTTGAGGTCCGCGATCAGGGTGGAGAATGCGGGATCGAGCGTCTCGGTGAGCATTTTCACCTGTTCGAAGTTGTTGGTGTGTGTGTCCCAACCGTCGAGCGTGACTTCGACAAAAGAGACGCCGCGTTCGAGAAGTCGGCGCGCCAAAAGACATCCCTGCCCGAAACGGCTTCGCCCGTAGGCGTCGCGAATCTTCGCGGGTTCTTCTTCGAGCTTGAACCCGCCACGGGCCTGGGTGTCGATCATCTTCTGGGCCTTGCGGTAGCTCGCAGCATGCGCCTTGGTTGCGGCGCCGCCATGTTTCTTCTCGAAATCGCCCTGCAGATCGGCGAGCAACTGCCGTCGCATCTCTTCATCAGACTTCGCAACCGGCTTGTCCGACTTCAGGTAATCGATGGTGAGGTTGGCGCGGGCGTTCGGATTGTCGCTGATCCCGGATACGGCCATCGGTGCGTATTGAGGGCCGAGGAACCCCGCCCCGATCCCATTCTGCCCGTTCGGCGAAATCGTGATGTAGCCGGGAAGGTCGTGCTCGGGATCGCCGAGGATCTTCGAAAGCATGGAACCGAGCGCCGGATAGGCAATCGTTTCACTCGGCAGTTGACCCGTGTGCAGCAGTTGTGTGGCCCGCCCGTGCTCGCCCTCCTTCGTGGTCATGCTGCGAATGATGCCGAGGTCCTTGGCCAATCCGGCCAGCTTCGGCAGGTGCTCGCTGATGCGGATACCGGGAACGGCGGTTGCCATCTCTTTGGAGGAGCCGCCGTTCTTGTGGCCGGGCTTCAGGTCCCATGTATCCGTCTGGCTCGGGCCGCCGGACATCCACAGGACGATACAGGCTTTGGCGGGCTTTTTCCCGGCCGCCGCGGCCAGCCGCGGCAGCCAGGGGCACGACGCCGCGCCGAACGCGCTGGCGAAGCACATCCGCTCGAAATCGCGCCGACTGAATTCTCTTGAGGCCATGTCACCCTCGCCGGTTCAGGGACAAAGGACGAATTCGGGGCTGTTCAGCAACGCCCAGAAGATGTTCGCGTAGGCTTGCTTCCGGTACTCGGCATCGTCCTTCGCACGGACGACTTTCATGAATCGTTCGCGTTCTTCGGTTCGCGGCAATCGGCTGTAGGCGGCCAGGAACAATGTGTCGAGCTTGTCGGCTTCTTTGAGGAATGGAGCGTCCACCACTGCACGGAGTGTCATGCTGTCTTCGAGGGTCGTCGCTTGCGTGAGGATGGAGCCGTTCATCAGCAGCAGGGCTTGAGGGATGCCCGCTTTGAAGTCCGTGGGCGTAAGACCGCGGCCTTCCTCGAGGCGGTTGCGGAGGTTCTGACCCTCGGGCGTGTATCGCGGGCTCAGTGTGCGACCCTTTCTGAGCCCGAGAGCCTGATCGAGCGACGAGAACACTTGATCGGGAGAAAGAGTCCGCACCGGACGCTGAACCGAACCGGGAGCGGAACTCGGTACGCTCACGCGCTGATACGCCTTGCTGAGGCAGATGCCTTCGATCAACCAGCGAAGATCGAAGCCGTTGCCTGCGAATTTGGCGGCAAGATCGTCGAGGATCAGTTTGCGTTCGTCGGATTCCAGCGTGTCCAGATCGTCGATCGTGGACACGAGCCCGGTGCCGCACAGGTCCTGCCACACGCGGTTCACGATGTTGGCGGCGAAGTAGCGGTTGGTCGGTGTCGCCAGCCATTCGGCGAGCACGGAACGGGGCGAACGATCCCCCGAGAACTTTGGCGCGGGACCTTCCAGGAACTTGGCTTCGAACTCAGTCTTCCCTTCCGGGGGCGTAATCCGCGTTGCGGTTCCATCGACGACGCGACCCGGCGCGGCTCCGGTGCCGGCGAAGAATGCCGCGATGCCCCAGAAATCGTCTCGCGTCCAGGCCGCGAGCGGGTGGTTGTGGCATTGGGCGCAGCCGAGCCGGACACCGAGCAATCCGCGTCCCACCGCTTCCGCGATGCGTTCGGGTGTGTTCCCCACTGCGGAATAGAACCCGGCCGGCGTGGCGGTGTTGGCATCGCCGGTGGCCGTGAGCACGGATTTGGCCAGCTGATCGAACGCCGTGTTCTTGCGGAATTCGGTCCGGAGCCAGGCTTCGAGCGGCCCCCGCGTGTTGCCGGCCGGCGCCAGCGTCCGCGCCCATAGGCGAGCGGTATGCTCGGGGTATCGCTTGTCGTCCAGCAGTGTGCGGATGAGTTGTTCGCGTTTACTGGCGCTGGTTGATTCGAGGAAGTCACGCGCCTCGGCGACGCTGGGAATGCTGCCGGTCAATTCGAGATACGCGCGACGAAGGAAAGCTTCATCACCGGCGACTTCGCGAAGCGGCAATCCTTTCGCACGCTGAACGGTGTCCAGACGAGTGTCGATCCACACGGCCAGTTCGGCGGAGCTCTCCTTCCCCGGCGGTTGCACGAGCCCGATCAGGAGAACGATCAAGGACAGCATGCGATGCCCTCCGCTGCGTTCACGTCGATCGCGTTCGGCGCGGATAAGGGCGATGCGCCGATCGTTCGCCCTATTAAAGACAAAATGACTTGAGTTGCAATGGCAAATTCTCGCGATGTTACACTTCGTTGCAAAAGTCCGATTTCGAGCCCGTCGCAGCGCCGCGATACAATGGCATCGCAAATCTCAAAAGACGCGACGACTTTCGCGGAATCAAGCGGCGCGGGCGTCGTTTATTGGTTGACCGCGCGGAGGGTCCGAAGTGCCCGGAATGCTCGTTCTCGTTGCTTTGACGGCTCTGCCGAACCCGAAGTTCGTTCCGCCTGCGGAGACGCTCGTTCGTCTCTCGGTATCGCCGGCGGCCTCACCCAAGCCCGCGCTCCGGATTCAATTGCTTCCCGAACTGAAAGAGATGCAGCCCGGCAACCCTATCCAAGCGTATCTGAAGGTTCTGCTCGATCAGGACAACACCGTGCCCGAATCAAACCTGGGACCGGCGGCGCTGCGGGAGGCGGATCGCGCCGCCCGGCTCGACAAACCCGACTGGCAGATTCTGCTCCAGATCAAGACCGAAGGCATCAGCTTGCTCTTGCCGGACCTTCAGAAGATGCGCGAACTCGCGGCGGGGCTTCAGGGCCGCTTCCGCGAGGAGATCGCCCAGCGCCGCTTCGACGACGCCCTCGTCACGGCCCGCACGATGCTCGCATTGTCCCGGCACATGGGTGAACATCCCACCCTCATCGGAAACCTCGTCGGCTTCGCGATCGCCGCGATCAGCCTTCAGCCGCTTGAGGAGATGCTCGAACAGCCCGGGTGCCCCAACCTCTATTGGGCGCTCACGTCTCTACCCACTCCGTTCATCAGTTTGGAAAAGGGCTTGGGCGGCGAGCGCCTCATGATCTCGTCCGAGTTCCGCGAGTTGAGTGACCGCCAACCGATGACCGCCGAACAGATCAAGAAGGTGATCGAGCACATTGACCTGATTCGCAAGTTCGAGCCCGACAAGATCAAGCAGACGACTCGGCAATGGATTTCCGTGCGGACCCGGAACGAGAAACACATGGCAGCGGCGAAAGAACGTCTCGTGCTTGCCGGGCACGCCGCCGAAACGCTGGCGAAGTTCCCGGCCGATCAGATCGTTCTGCTGGACGAGGTGCGCGAGTTTGAGGTGCGACGCGATGATACCGTGAAGTTCGCGAACCTGCCGACGTGGGAATTCGAGGCGCTCACGGCCAAGCTCCCGCCCGAGAAGGAGCCCGCGCTCCTCGGCCTCTTCCTGCCAAACTTCCGCAAAATCCGTCTGGCGCAAGGGCGGCTCGAACAAAAGATCGCCCTCTTGCGACATGTCGAAGCGATTCGCATGTACGCCGCGGAGCACGGGGGCAAAGTTCCCGACAAGCTCGAGGACATCGATCTTCCGCTGCCGGTCGATCCGTTCACTGGCAAGACGTTCCGCTACAAGAAGGAGGGCGACAAGGCCCACCTCCGCGGCAACCCGCCGGCCGGGTTCGAGCAGGTGCCCGCGTACAACCTCCACTACGAAATCACGATTCGGAACTGACCATGCTTCCCGTATTTCTTGCCTTTGCGCTGACGAACGCACCACCGGCTGAGAACGCCGCTCGGTTAACAGTCCATCCGATGGCGGTGCCGACGCCCGCGCTTCGCTATCAACTCCTGCCGGAGGTCCGCGAACTGACGACCGGCAACCCGGTGCAGTGGTATCTCCGCTGCTTCGCGGAGCAGCGGAACTTTTTTTTCAGCAAGCCGGGCGTCGAGGAGCGCGCACGCTATCGCGCCATGACGCTGGCCGAACTCGCCAAGCAGGATCTGAAGAACTACGGCGGCTCGGCACTTTCCCAAGCGGACTGGGCCGCCCGCCTCGAATCCCCCGATTGGGGCTCACTGCAGAAAGTGCAGACACTGGGCTCGGAGTTCCGGATGCCGGAAGCGGGTGGCTTCCGCGTGCTCGCCATCGCCTTGCAGGTTCGATTTCGCGGCGAGGTGGCCCGCGCGGATTGGGACGGCGCGATTCGCACGGCCAAGACGATGCTGGCGTTCGCCCGACACCTCGGCGAGAGCCCCGCACTGGTCGCGAATCTGCTCGGCCTCGAAGTCGCCGGGCTCGCTTTGGATTCCATCGAGGAGATGATCCAGCAGCCGAACGCGCCCAATCTGTATTGGGCGTTCGCGGAGTTGCCGTCGCCGCTGGTGTCGCTCCGCAAAGGATTCCAAGGGGAGCGCACGCGGGTGGACACGGAGTTGGCCGGACTCCTGACGGATGCCGCGATGAATGATGAACAACTGGAGGCGTTCGTCGCCCGGATTTCCGGGCGGATCGGTTCGGCTCGCGAACAGCATGGGCTCCCGCCAAAGAACGTGCGGGCCACTATCAAGGCGCTCGTCGAGGATCGCGAACGCGTCGCACGCATCCGCGCTCGTTTGTTGAAGGAGGCGCCTGCGAACGGTGTGTCGGAGAAACTCTCGGCCCTGAAGATCTTGTCATTCTCGCCGCTGCAACTGATTCTGCTTGACGAACGAACCACCTATGAGACACGCCGCGACGATTCGCTCAAAGAGCTTGGCCTCGCCCCGCATCAGTTCACCTTCCTGTTCAACACCGAGCCGCCGCCGGATCGCCTCTTCGACGATTTCCTTCCCACAGTCGTGGAACACCGCCTCTCCCAAGTCCGGCTCGAACAACGTATCGCGTTGCTCCGCTCTGTCGAAGCAATCCGCCATCATGGCAAGCTGCCGGCCGACGCGAATTCGCTGGCCCTTCCGCTGCCGGTCGATCCGTTCACGGGGAAGCCGTTCGGGTTGGCAATGTCCGGCGGGATCGTCTCTGTTTCGGGTTCCGGAAAACGCTACGCCATCGCGTTCAAGAACTGAGTGTCGCCATGATCGATCGCATCGCTGATCCGTGGGCGCCGTGGCAACCGACTGCGGCGGAGCCGTGGAACCGCAAGTGGGCGGCGCACCTGTATCGCCGCGCGGGGTTCGGGGCGAGCCTGGACGAACTGATCGTGGCCGTGAAGAGCGGCCACGAAGCGACGATCCATCTCCTGCTGAAAGGCCATGTCGAAGCCGCGGGGCTGCTGCCCACGCTCCTCGATGGCTTTGCCGATGCTGCAGCCCGCGAGGACGGCGGAGCCAAAATACGCGACCATTGGCTCTACTGCATGTGGCATGGGCGGCATCCACTCCGCGAAAAACTCACGTTGTTCTGGCACAATCACTTCGCGACCAGCATCGCGAAGGTCCGCGGCACGGGCCTCATGCTTAGGCAGAACCGCCTCCTCCGGGAGTATGCGCTCGGCAAGTTCGGTCCGTTCCTCCAGGCGATGAGCCGCGACTCCGCAATGCTCCTGTGGCTCGATTCCAACAGCAACGTGAAAGGCAAGCCGAACGAGAACTACGCCCGCGAAGTGATGGAACTCTTCAGCCTCGGTGTCGGCAATTACACGGAGAAAGACATTCGCGAAGCGGCACGGGCGTTCACGGGCTGGCACACGGACAGCAAGACGTTCCGCTTCAAGCCCGACCTTCACGATGGCGGATCGAAGACGATCCTCGGCAAGACCGGCAACTGGGACGGCGGCGACGTGGTGAAGATCATCCTGGAGCAACCCGCCGCGGCAAAGTTCCTCGTCGGCAAGTTGTACGAACACTTCGTGAGCGAAACGCCGCCGCCCGCCGGGCTTCTCGATCCGCTCGCGGAGTCGTTCCGCAAGAGCGACTACGACATTGCGGCTCTGATGAAGACGATGCTGTCGTCGAAGTGGTTTTTCTCGGCGAACGCGTTCCGCAAGCGGATCAAGAGCCCGGTGGAGTTCGTGCTCGGAGCCGTGCGATTGGTGTATCGCGAGTACGAGGAACGGCACTCGGACCGCGAGCCGCTCCTGTTCGATCGGCTCACGCCGTGGATCACCGCGATGGCGCAGAATCTCTTCGCGCCGCCCAACGTGAAAGGATGGCCCGGCGGCCGCACATGGCTGAATACATCCACCATGCTCGAACGCAGCAACTTCGCCGCGTCTCTCGCTTCGGGTTCGCTGTGGGCCCCAAAGGGAGTAGAAGTCGGCTTCTCGGTCGTCGATGGGGTGCCGCCGGCGAAGGCGTATGACCCGGCGCGAGTCGTGGCAGACTTCGACCCGGCGCGAACCGCGGACATCGTGAACACTCTGCTCGAAGTGCATCTGCCCGGTGGGATTCGGCCCGAATCGGAACAGAAACTGGTCGCATTCCTCGCCGACGGCAAACCGGCGGGGCCGGCCCGCCTCGCTCGCATCCGCGAAACCGTTCACGCGATCCTGACCCTGCCCGATTACCAATTATGCTGAGGGGAACATGATCAGCCGTCGCCGCTTCCTGACGCATTCGCTGAAGTCGTCGTCGCTCGTCGCGCTGAGCACTGCGGTGCCGCAGTTCGTCGCCCGCACCGCGCAGGCAGCCGGACCCGGCAAGGACACCGTCCTCGTCGTCGTCGAATTCACCGGCGGCAACGACGGGCTCAACACGGTGATCCCCTACGCGGACGATCTGTACCACAAGGCCCGCCCGACTCTCGGCTTTACGAAGGAGCGGGTGATCAAACTCGACGATCACGTCGGGCTGCATCCCGCGATGCAGGGGTTCAAGCAACTGTGGGACGACGGCCGCCTCGCCGTGGTGCAGGGTGTGGGCTATCCGAACCCCGATCGATCCCACTTCGAAGCGATGGATATCTGGCACTCCGCCGATCCGAAGCGGGCGACGCCGACCGGATGGCTCGGCCGCGCCGCGTCCGAAGCCGAAAACAAGTCCGGCGGCATTCCGATCATTCAAGTCGGTGGAAGCAAGTCGCCGTTGGCGCTGGCCGGCGCGCCCGGCAGCGGCGCGGTGAGCATCACGCAGAAGAATTCGTTCCGCCTCGACCTCGGCTCCGCAGGCGCTGACCGCCGCCGCGGCCTCCTGAAGGACCTCGCGAAACCGGCGGAAAGCGATGACCTCTTGAACTTCGTTCAGCAGCGGCAGATGCAGATGCTCACGGCCGTGGAACACCTCCACGATCTGCTCGAGGGGCCGAACGCCGTGCGGGCCTTCGGCTCCGGCTTGTCGCAGAAACTGCAACTGATCGCGGGGTTGATCGCACGCGGGTTCGGCACCCGTATCTTCTACGTGAACATCGACGGCTTCGACACGCACTCCAACCAGGGGCCGGACCACCAGCGCCTGCTCGCGGAGGTCGCCGATTCGATCCGCGCGTTCTTCGATTTGTTGAAGGAGAACAAAGACGCGGATCGGGTGCGAGTGATGACGTTCTCGGAGTTCGGCCGGCGGACGCAGGAAAACGGCAGCCGCGGCACCGATCACGGCGCGGCCTCGTGCCTGTTCGTCGCCGGGGCGTCGGTGAAGGGCGGCGTAATCGGTAAGCATCCGAGCCTGAAGGATCTGGATGCCGGCGATCTCAAGTATCACACCGACTTCCGCCGCGTGTATGCCACACTCCTGGACAGTTGGATCGGTTGCGACAGCAAGGCCGTGCTCGGCTCGAAGTGGGAAGTTCTGCAACTGACCTCTTGATTTCGCTTTTCATTACGTAACGTGGCCGCAGGGTGCCACGATGTCGCGTCCACTCGTCGGGTTCGGTGATGCCGATGCCTTCTATGCGAGCGCGGAAGCCGTTCGCCGACCGTGGCTCGCCGGCGTTCCGCTTGGCGTGCTCGGCAATCAGGGCGCATGCGTGATCGCGCGTAACTATTCGATGAAGCGGTGCGGAGTGAAGGTGGGCGAACCGATATGGGAAGCGAAGGAGAAGTGTCCCGATGGCGTCTACGTCAAGCGCGACTTCCGCTGGTACGAATCCATTTCCCGCAAGATGCTCCACGAACTCAGCGCCTTCAGCCCGCGAGTCGAATACTACTCGATCGATGAGTTCTTCTGGCGCTATGAACCGCGGCCCGGTCTGAACGCCGACACGGCTGCTGTGGCCATCCGCGACCGGATCAAGAGCGCGGTCGGCGTGCCCATGACAACGAGCGTTGCCCGGACCCGGACGCTGGCGAAACTGTTCGCGGACACGCACAAGCCGTTCGGCGCCGTGGCGGTCACGGATCCGGAGCACGAAGCGGAACTGCTCGCGTCGATTCCCGTGACGGAAATCGCGGGGATCGGCCGCCGGCGGGCCGCGCGGTTGGAGCCCTTCGGCATTCGCAACTGCCTGGACCTGCGCAATGCGAGCGGCCTCCTGATCCAGCAACTTCTCACCGTGGTCGGGCACGACCTCTGGCTCGAACTCAACGGCGTGTCCGCTCAACCGATTCGCCCCGAACGTACCGCTCAGAAGAACATCGCCCGCGGAGGCAGCCTCGCAGGTCGCGTATCCGATCCGGTCAAACTGTACGGCTGGCTCGTCCGCAACGTCGAACGACTGATCGAGGAACTGAACTATCATGTCGTCCGGCCGCGTCTCCTCTCGGTCTACCTCGCATACGTTGAAGGCGGAGCCGGCTTCGGACAGGTGCGATTGACGGTCCCCTCCGACCGCTTCGATGTGCTTCTCGATGCGGCCAAGATCGCCATGCGATCGGCGATGCGGCCGGGCATTGCAACGCACATGCACGTCATCGCCTCCCGCCTCGTCCGCCCGCCCGCATGGCAGCAGTCGCTATTCGAGCAGAACGACCCGAAGTTGGAATCGCTGGCATCCGTGAAGCGGCGAATCAACGAACGGTTCGGGCGGTTTCGCCTCCGTAGCGGCGCGACGCTTTTCGCCAATGAGTTCTATCAGGATGCCGCCAATGAATACGACATCTGCGATGTTCGAGGAAAATTCTGTTTCTGAGACGCGCCACACCTACAAGCAACGGCCAATCCTCCGCTGGACGCGTGTTCGGCAACGTGCCCCGACCATCAATAGAAGAGGAATGGCCGCCCAATAAGCGGAGGCAAACGTGACCGGTTCGTCATTCCACATTTCAGCACTGCAGCTGCTCTCCAGCACAATGGTCTACGATATGGGCATCGACAGGGTATTTGGAACATGCTGTCATTCCGGAGGATCTGTCATGCTTCGCATACCGGCGATCACTCTGTTCCTGTCGCTGCCTCTTTCGATGCTCGAGGCTGCGGAGCCGTCATGGGAGGGTCAGCTCGTTGTCCTGGCGAAGCCCGGAGTCAAGTTGGGCGAGGTGGAAGGGAAGTTTTTCGCTCCGAAAACGGCGGATGCCGCGAAGGATTTGACTTTCAGCGTGAAGAAAGAGGAGAAGGGCCGGCTCCTCGTCGACTCGCGGCGACAACATGGATGGATCTCGAAGGACAATGCGGTGCCGTACGCACACGCCGTCGAGCACTTCACGAGGGAACTGGCGCGCGATCCGAAGAACAGCTACGCCCTCACGGCCCGGGGAATGATGCTGAGTTCCGGCAAGGACGCCGACAAGGCCGTCGCCGATTTCGACCGCGCGATTGAACTCGATTCCAAAGCGATACTGGCGTTCTACCATCGTGCGAACCTCGCCTACGGCAAGGGCCATTACGACAAGGCGATGGCTGACTACAACGCGGTGATCGAACTGGACCCTGAGTTCGATTGGGCGTACCACGTGCGCGGGTGGATCCACTATCGCCGCATGGACTACGAGAAAGCGCTGGCCGACTACAACCAGGCGATCAAACTCGTTCCCACCGAGAGCGTGTTCTACCGCGACCGGGCCAACGTCGCCTTCATCCGCAAGAAGTACGACAACGCGATTACGGATTACAGCAAGTCGATCGAACTGGAGCCGACGTACAACGTGCCGTGGAACATGCGCGGCCGCACGTGGGAGGCGAAGAAAGAGTACGCCAAGGCCGTGGCCGACTACGAGAAGGCCGCCGCACTCGCGGGCAAGCAGCCGTATTACTCGAGTTACTACACGGCCATCGCGATGCTGCGGGCCTCGTGCCCGGACGAGACGGTGCGTGACGGCAAGAAGGCACTGGAGGCGGCGAACAAAGCATATGAGTTGGCGAAGGGTGTGAACGAGTTGGCAGCCCTCGCCGCGGCACATGCGGAACTCGGCGAGTTCAACAAGGCCGTCGAGTGGCAGATCAAGGCGATTGAAGCCGCTCCCCAGGCGGTCAAGGGCCAGTACCGGCAGCGGCTCAAGCTTTACGAAGAGAAGAAGCCCTATCGCATCGAGTGACGAACTCACGTTCTCAACAGCTTTGCCAGGAATCGCCCAGTGTGGGATTTCCGGCAGGCCGCGATTTCCTCGGGAGTGCCGGAGGCCATCAGTTGCCCGCCGAGGTGGCCTCCCTCGGGTCCTAGGTCGATCACGTGGTCGGCCGTCTTGATCACGTCCAGGTTGTGCTCGATCACCACGACCGAATGCCCGCTGTCCACCAGTCGGTTCAGACTTTCGAGCAGGCGATCGATGTCGGCGAAATGCAGTCCCGTCGTCGGTTCGTCGAGGATGTAGAGGTTGTGCTTGCCGCGCTTGAGCTTGCCGAGTTCGCCGGCGAGCTTGACGCGCTGGGCTTCGCCGCCGGAGAGGATCGTCGAAGGGTGGCCGAGCTTGAGATAGCCCAAGCCGAGTTCCTGCAGCACGCCGATCTTGCGGGCGATCGCCGGCTGATCCGCGAAGAACGCGACCCCATCTTCGACCGAGAGATCGAGGACTTCCGCGATGTTCTTGCCCTGGTACTTCACCTCCAGAGTGTCCTGATGGTACCGGGCTCCTTTGCAGGTCGGGCAGAGCACTTCCACATCGGGCATGAAGGAAAGCTGCGTCGTGATCGTGCCTTCGCCAGCGCATTCTTCGCAGCGGCCACCCTTCACATTGAAGCTGAAAGTCGAAGCCGTGCAGCCGCGCTTCTTAGCATCCGGGGTTTCCGCGAAGAGCGTTCGGATCGTGTCATAGAACCCGATGTACGTCGCCGGGTTGGAACGCGACGAGCGGCCAATCGGCGATTGGTCGATGTCGATCACGTCGCTGATGTGCTCGGCACCCTTGAGTTCATCGTGGTCGCCGGCCAACACACGGCTGTCGTGGAGCATCGAGTAGAGCCGCTTGTGAACGATTTCGTGGATGAGCGAACTCTTCCCGGACCCGGATGCGCCGGTGACGCACACGAACTGTTCGAGCGGGATCTCGACGCGAATGTTCTTGAGATTGTTCTGACGGGCGCCACGAACCATGATCGACTTCCCACTGGCGGGTCGTCGCTTCGTCGGGATCGCAATGCTCTTCCTGCCGCTCAGGTACTGACCGGTGAGTGACTTGGTGTTGCGAACTACCTGGTTCAGCGAACCTTCGGCGACGATCCTGCCGCCGTGAACGCCGGGGCCCGGGCCGATTTCGAGGATGTGATCGGCGGCCCGAATGGTCTCTTCATCATGTTCGACGACGATCACCGTGTTGCCCAGATCACGCAACCGCTGAAGCGTCTCGATCATCTTCACGTTGTCTTTCGGATGCAGCCCGATGCTCGGTTCATCGAGCACGTACAGCATGCCCATGAGACCGGACCCGATCTGCGAGGAGAGCCGGATGCGCTGCGATTCGCCGCCGGAGAGCGTCGCGGATCGCCGGTTCAGGCTGAGGTAATCGAGCCCGATCGCGATGAGCAGTTCGAGTCGCGTCGTCACTTCGCGGACGATCGTCTCGGCGATGGCCTTCTGCCGCGCCGTCGGCCGGATGGACTTGAGAAACGCAAGCAAATCGGCGAGGTGCATTTCGCCGACTTCGTACAGATTGCGATTCGAGATGGTGACAAGCCGGCGGGCGCGTTTCAACCTCGCCCCGCCGCATTCCGGACAGTCATATTCGACCATCACCTTCTTCAGATACTCGTCCATGCCGGCATTCGACGTGCCCTGCTTGCGGTACTGCCGGTAGTGATGCTCCAGATGATTCACGAGGCCGGCGTACTTGATCTTCTTGCCCACGTGCTGCTGCCCCTGCTTCGCCCCCGGCGGCAGCAGGACTTCGAACTGTTCCCCTTTCGTGCCGTAGAGCAGCACCTGCACGTGCTTCTCGGCCAGATCCTTGAACGGCACATCGAGGCTGAACCCGTAGTGGGCGGCAAGGCTGTACAACATACGACCGCCCCAACTGTCGCGGTTGTTGCTCATTGCCGCCGCGACGAACGCCCCCTCGTTCAAAGTGCGTTTCGGATCAGGCACGAGGAACGACGGATAGACGCGCATGGAGGTGCCGATGCCGGCGCAAGTCGGGCACGCACCCGCGGGATCGTTGAACGTGAACCAGGCCTGATGCATCTCACCGGCGACGAGCCGGTGCTTGCTGCAGCCGAAGCCGTCGTGAAACTTCTTGTGCGCCGGGCCGGGCGCCTTCGGCTTCACGATGTGAAATCCGAGCAACCCGTCGCCCAACTTCAGTCCGTGCTCCAGCGACGTGAGGACCTGCTGATCGATTCCGGGAGCCACGACGAACGTGTCGACGATGGCTTCGACCGTGTGCTCTTCGGCTTCATCGAGTTCGATGTGTTCGCCCAAGTCGCGCGGTTTACCGTCGATCCGCGCCCGGCGGTACCCATTGACGCGGATCTGCTCGAAGAGATAGTCGTAGTCTTCGCCGTGGATCTTGTAGACGGGCGCCCGCACCTCGACCTCCGTGCCCTTTGGCAGGCCGAGCAGGTGCTCCATCATCTGGTGCGGTGTGCGGATCGCCAGCGCCTCCCCGCACAGCGGGCAGTGTGGCGTCCCCATCGTGGCGAAGAGCATCCGCAGATAATCGGAGATGTCGGTCATCGTGCCGACGGTCGAGCGCGGATTGGAACCGACGGTCTTCTGGTCGATGGACACGACCGGCGAGAGGCCGTTGACGAAATCGACATCGGGCTTCTTGAGTTGCCCGACGAACCGCTTGGCGAAGGTGGACATCGACGCCAGCAGCGGCGCTGGCCCTCGGCGTAGATGGTGTCGAACGCCAGCGACGACTTGCCGGACCCGCTCATGCCGGTCACGACGACAAGTTTGTCGCGCGGAATCTCCACGTCGACGTTCTGCAGGTTGTTCTCCCGCGCACCGCGGATCTGAATGGTCGTTCGCATCTCATCCATCGAGGAAGTAGGCCGGTTCTTCGAGGTGTTCCTGGCTGCGCTTGGTCAGCTTGAAGGGAGCGGAGACTTTCTGAAGGCGGCCTTTGCGCTCGAGCCATTCGCAGGCCGATTCCAAATGCCAGGGATGCATTTGCGTGAACGCGAAGTGATCACTCATTTCGGAGAGCGGCACCACCCGGTTCTGTTTCTTCAAATAACCGAGAAGAGGCTTCAAGTGAGCCAGGTAATGCGTGTCGAGGTACGCGTCGATCGCATCGAGCGCGGTCGTCAGCACGCGGCGGTTCTTCCGTTTGGCCAGCACATCGAGGTAGATCGTCTGGAACAGGTCCGGATCGATCTCCATTGCGCGGTAGATCACATCCTGTTCCCAGACTTTGCCCTGACGGATGATCTCGGTGTACGCCACGCTGTGCGCCGCTCCGAGCGTTTCCTGGGCCGCCAACTCAACGTCGTTCTTGACATCCAGCCGCTTCCGTGCATGCCGGCAGGCGTGGATCGTCCAGGTCGTGAAGGTCAGCAGTTCGCGTTCGCGGTCCTTCGTCGCCACGCTGTTGGCGGTCTTGAACCAGTTTTCGATCGAGGCATCCTTGCAGTGGATGATCCGGCGCTCCGCGAAGAAGTTGCAGGAGAACGCCGTTCGCGAGGCCCCTTCGACCATCTTCTTGAATCGCGTGCGCGGAATCACTTCGGCGTGGATGTTGATCCCGTTCTCGACCAGGATGCGGTAGGTGCGTTCGTCCGCACCGTCGCTTGGCAGGCGTCGACTCACTCCGTCCGCCTCGATGATCCACAGGCCGAGCGACTCGCGGTCCCAGATCGTTTCTTTCGACAGGCTTCCGACTTGAACCACGGCGAGGACGTACCGGTCCTCCGCGACTCGCTCAACGAACTGCTTCCGTGCAGCTTCGAATCGCGCAATCTTTTCCGTGGTGTTCTGAGTCATGGTCTGGTCTCCTGCGGTGTTGTATCAGTCTGACCATCGTCACGGACTCAAGTGCGAACGGTCTGCCACTCGGTGCTGCCGAGGCTCAACAAACCATCGCCCCAGAAATCACTTTCGCGCCGGTCGTTGGCGGAGGTGCACTGACGGGCTAGGTTGCGGTATATCCGGAATTCACACCCGTCGAGTTGGTGCACTCGGGAGTGCAAAAACGATTCGCAAATCTGCGTCGTCGTACGCGGCAACACGTGTCGAACGGAGTGGAACATGAGGGATGGAGTGCAGGCGATCCGCCACGGGATGTTCATCATGCCGTTCCACGACCCGGCGAAGCCGCTCGGGCAGTGCTACGACGAAGATCTGGAACTGATCATCCGAGCCGAGGAGCTGGGTTTCAGCGAGTTCTGGATCGGCGAGCACCACACGATGAAATACGAGAACATCGTGATGCCCGAGATCTTCATCGCCCGTGCTCTGGGCGAGACGAAACACATCCGCATGGGCCCGGCGCCCGTGTGCCTCAATCAGCATCACCCGGCTCATGTCGCCGGGCGATTGGCCTTCCTCGATCACCTCTCCAAGGGGCGTCTCAATCTCTGCTTCGGATCCGGCAGCGTGTCCACCGACCAGGAACTGTTCGGAGCCGAACCCAAGGAAGCCGCTGCGATGGTCGAAGAGGCCACGGACATGATCCTGAAGCTGTGGTCCTCCGAACCACCGTACGAGATCGAGGGGAAATTCTGGACGGTCCGGCTCAAGAAAAACGTCGACGAAGAGACGGGGCTCGGGTTCATCCACAAGCCACTGCAACAACCACATCCGCCGATCGCTATGCCGGGGACGAGCCGCAACTCTCCGACCATGCGGTTTGCGGGTCGGCGCGGCTTTCAGCCGTTCGGGCATTGTCTGATCGCCGGCAATATTCTGGGCGACCTCTGGCAAACCTATGAGGCCGGAGCGCGGGAAGCGGGCCGCCAGGCGAACCGGGCCGACTTCAAAGTCGCTCGCTCGATCTTCCTGACCGACACCACCGAGGAGGCCCGCCGTCGCGCCCGCACAAATTCGCTGGGCAAGAACTTCGAGTACATCGGCCGGTTGTGCGACAAGGGTGGGGGCCGCCGCTTGTACAAACGCGATCCGGCCATGAGCGATGCCGACTGCAATCTCGACTACCTGATGGGCGAGCAGATTATCGCGGGCAGCCCCGACGAAGTGCTGCGCCGATTGCTGCTCCTAGTCGAGGAAACGGGAGAATTCGGGACGCTGATCCTGATGAGCTATGACTGGGATGACAAACCAAGCTGGCTGCGCAGCATGGAACTCTTCTCCCGCGAACTGATGCCCGCTCTCAACAAAGCGCTCTGCGGAAATGCGGACTTGCCGCGAAGGCAGGCGTAGTTCCGACAGTGTGGTTTCGAAATCGCTTTTCTGACGTGGATGAATCATGAACCGAACATGGACGCGTACTTGCCTCATGGCGGCTGTGTTGATGGCGTTTCCGTCGGATCTGATCGCACAGAAGCCGCCGTACGATGTGTTCCCGCCGGCGGAGGCGCCGTACTATCGCGTCCGGTACGAGGCTTCCACTATCAAGGGCGAACTGCAATACGGAGTCAATTACACGATCTGGATTCCGCCAAACGTGAGGAGGCTGCGCGGAGTCATCGTGCACCAGCACGGATGCGGCGAGGGGTCCTGCAAATCGGGCCTCACCGGGGCGTACGATCTGCACTGGCAGGCTCTGGCCCGGAAGCACGACTGTGCGCTTCTGTCGCCGTCCTACGAGCAGCCGGACAAGGCCGACTGCCAGATGTGGTGCGACCCGCGGAACGGCTCCGACGTGGCGTTCCAGAAATGCCTGGTCGATCTCGGCTCGAAGTGCGGCCATCCGGAGTTGGCCAAGGCTCCGTGGGCGCTGTGGGGGCATAGCGGGGGCGGGCACTGGGCCGGCGGTATGGTGATGCTGCATCCGGATCGCATTGCCGCCGCGTGGCTCCGTTCGGGCGTGCCGGTGCTGAAAGCGAATCCGAATGGTGGCACGATCAAAAGTCACACGTTGCCCGAGGCGGCCCTCAAGGTGCCGATGATGTGCAACTTGGGCACCAAGGAAGGCGTGACGGTGAAAGACGCCCCGTTCGGCGGGGTGTGGCCGGCGAACGAAGTGTTCTTCAACGAAGTTCGTGCAAAGGGAGGTCTGATCGGTGTGGCCGTTGATCCGCTCTCGAGCCACGACTGCGGCAACCAGCGCTACCTTGCGATCCCGTGGCTCGACGCCTGCCTGACTGCCCGCCTGCCGAAGACCGTTGGCGAGCCGCTCGCCGCCATGCCGACGGACAAGGCCTGGCTCGCACCGCCGGCCGGTTTCGAAGCGATCCCAGCCGCCAAGTTCGGCGACGACCCGCTCAAGGCGGCGTGGCTTCCGAATGAGACGATGGCAAAGGCATGGATGCAGTACGTCAAGAACTCAGCCGTTGCCGACACGACGCCTCCACCCGCGCCGACCAATGTGAGATTGAATGGCAACGAACTGACCTGGGAAGCCGAAGCTGATCTCGAGAGCGGCCTGGCGAGTTTCATCATCGAGCGTGACGGCGAGGTTCTCGCAAAGGTTCCGGAGAAAGGGAGCAACCCGTTCGGCCGGCCGGTCTTTCAGAATCTGCAGTACAGCGACACGCCGACCCAGCCGCTCGTGCCAATGCGGTACAGGGACACGAAAGCCGAGGCCGGAAAGAAACACACTTACCGAGTCATTGCAGTGAACACGGCCGGGTTGAAATCGAAGCCGAGCGGCGAGGCAACTATTGTCTTCAATCATCGGAACGTCTCGGGCGTGAATTGGGTGCTGGTCAACGGCTACGATGCGATACAGGACGGCAAGTATTTGGGTGACGTGCTCGGCGGCCGCGTCCTGAGGCATCGCGAGAAGTGACGCGTGCCCATTGCGGAGCCTCACGATCTGAACCGTTCACTTGCCCTGCGAAGGGTAGACGGGATTCAATCCCAGCCCCCACCGACGGCTCGCGAGGTCGTGACCGATGGACTTGAAGTGCGCATACAAAGCGGCTTTCAATTCCTCCGCCCGCTGCGGATCCTTCGCCGAGAGATCATTCAACTCGCCGGGGTCCGCGTTCAGATCATAAAGTTCGAGATTCTTCGACTCCAGCGTCGCGATCAGCTTCCAACCGTCCGGCCGCACGATGGACCGCTTGAACGTGTACTCACGATAGTCCGTTTCGGCGAAGGCGGTCCGCGAGACGGAACCTCCGCTGAAAGCCGGCACGAGGCTGGATCCGCGGAACTGATCCTTCATGCCGGACGCATCCACGTCCAACAGGTCGAGCAGCGTCGGCATCAGGTCAATGCTGCTCGCGCGATCCGCGATCCGCTTCCCGTCCTTCCGCCCCGGCAGCTTGACGATCAACGGCACGCGGAGTTGTTCGTCGTACAGCGTGAAACCGTGATCGAGACGACGATGCTCGTACACCTCGGTACCATGGTCCGAGGTCAGAACGAAGAGCGTCTTCTCCCCCAGGCCGAGCTTCGCAAACTCATCCATGAACGTTTTGAACCGCGCGTCCGCCCGTTGGATCTTCTCGTCGTACACGGCCCGCCAAAAGTCGGCGTCCGCTTCGCGAAGCGTGAGACGTCCGAGTGTGAGCCCCTCTTCGCGGAGCGTCTCCTGTTCGATCTCGCTTCCCGTGTAGCGGCGGTCGTAGCCCGGCCGCACGAAACGGTAATCGAGCCCCTCGGCCGGTGAGAACTGTCCGTGGCAGTCGTAGCCATGGAGGAAGAGGAAGAACTTGCGATCCCGATTCGCGCGGAGCCACTCCAGCGCCCGCGGCATCGAGTAATCGAACCCGCCGAACTTCGATTGCTCGTGGGAATACACGTCGAACCCGGCCTCATAACCAAAGCCGCCGCTGACTCCGGCATTGCCCGTGAATCCGCCCGTCGCGTATCCGTTCCTCTTCAACACCTCCGCCAGCGTGACGAGCGATGGAGCGAGTTCCTTCAGGTTCGCAGGCTTCTTCACCGTCGGTGTGTAAAGCGCGAACTTGTTCGTCATCCGGTGTTCGGATGGATACACGCCGGTGAACCAGGTCATGGATGCGGGCACGGTCCACGATGCGACCGAGCGAAGTTGCGAGAAAAGGAACCCGTTCGCGGCGACGACATCGATGGCCGGTGTGATGTTGCGCGGGTAGCCGAGCGCCCCGACGTGTGAGGCCTGCAGGGCGTCAAAGCTGACGAAAACCAGATTGCATTCCTTGAACTTGAACTCCGGTGCCGGACCGGGCTGTTCGGGCGAAGCAACCGTGACGGGCGGGGGCGCGGGTCGCCCGCAACCGAGCCCGAGCGCCAGGAGCACGATCGCCAGCGCCTCACGGCGAGCGGGCAATGCGGAATCCTCCGTAGCTTGTCGTCTCGCTGGGCAAGTGAAAGAAGCGTGCCGCCGAGCGGCAGTTCGCGTCGTTCACCAGCCACGATCCGCCGCGCATCGCCTTGTGCGCTCCCTGCTCCGGCCCGCGCGGATTCTCGCGCGGTGATGCCGAGTAGTACCCCTTGTCGTACCAGTCGTCGCACCACTCGGCGGCGTTGCCGTGCATGTCGAAGAACCCCCAGTCGTTCGCGGGATAGCTCCCCACGGCAGTGGTGCGGCCGAGTTCCTTCCACTTCGGGGAAGCGCCGTACCCGCCCGTGTCCAATAGCGCCTTCACGTTCGACGTGCGTTCGGAACTCTCTTTGCCGTAGTGAAACGGAGTGGTCGTCCCCGCGCGGCAGGCGAACTCCCATTCAGCCTCAGTCGGAAGGCGATAGCCCTTCCCTCCCAGGGTCGTGACTGTGGCCGAAGAGATACTCTTCCCTTCCCGCTTCACGTCCGCGAGCTTGTAGAACGGAGCGAGGTCGTCTTTCTCGCTCAACTTGTTGCAGAACTCCACGGCATCGAACCAGGAGACCATTTCAACGGGGAAGCGACCGGTCTTCAGTCCGATGACCTTGGCATTGCCGCCGCTGCCATCCGCGAAGTAACTCGGCTTCAGCTTCATGATGATCTCGAAGTCGTCCTGCGTGATCTCGTGAATGCCAAGGTAGTACGTCCGGGAGATTTTCACCCGGTGCTCGGACTCGTCGATGCGGCGGTAGGGCTCGTCGCCGGGAGATCCCATGCGGAACTCGCCCGCGTGGACGAGATTCAGGGTGGCGCCGAGGAATCTGCTCTTGAAGGTGCCGGGTGTCACGACGCGGATGCCGTTGGGGACGAGAGCGTCAAACGCGGCGGGGCCACCGGTGAGGTGGCACTCGACGAGGTCGCCACGGGCGGGGATGTCCGTTTGCCCCTGCGCCCCTTTGAAATTGGCGGGCCGTTTCGTTGCCTTCCAGGTCCGGATGAAGATCGTCTTCCCCGCGGCGTCTCCTGCCACTTTCGTGACCGTCGTGACATTCAGTTCGATGGCGTAAAGCGTGTCTGTCTCCGTGGCGGAGATCGCCTTTTCGGACGTGTAAACGCGTTCGACTCGTGCCTGAACGATGAACCTGGCAGCCTTTTCGAGTTCATCCGGGTTCAGCGGCTTGTCCTGGGCCGCGCCGCTCCCGCTGTGCAGCAGCGCGACGAAGAGACCAGCGAGTCGCAAATGAGCCATGCGAACATTGTGTCCCGAAGCAATGAGAAGAGAAAGGGGAAGTCCCTCTGGCGTTGCCCCGGCTCACGCCCGAAGTCAGATTGCCACATTGCCACTTTCACACACATACATTGGCAATCTGACTCGCCCGAGTCGTTTTGCACGTTTCGTCGAGGTTTTCGCCACATTCGGGGCGCTGTGTCCGCACTTCATGCGTTGCGTTTTTTGGCAATCTGACTCAGAGTGGCGGCCTGACTCGGTGAGCCTCCGAACGTCCGACGCACCAGTCAGCTCACCTTTCGTGCAATCCATGAGCCTTTCGCTCCGAAGTACCACGGTTCGTCGATCCAGAGCACACGATAGGTGGACAGCGGGATGATCGGGAAGCCGAATGAGAACCAGACGCGGGCCAGCTCGGAGCCGCACTCGCGGCACGGCCGCCGGCCCCGGACTCGCAGAAGGTTGTACCCCACTCCGTTGAGTGTCGAAAGGCTCCCCGTCGATGCAGACGTGGTTTCATCCCAGCATCGATCGCAGAACTCCGGCGGATGCCGGCGACGAGCGCACGCCCGGCTGCAGAACACTTCATCCCGTCGGCGAACTCCTTTGCGATCAACCCTCCGATCGCAGTACGCACAACGATCCATTGCGAGTTCATCCTCCGGATTCAAAATCGAGCAACGGCCATGCCGAATCCTCGGACGGAATACACTGACCGCAGGCCCCACATCTCTTTCAACGGTCGCGGACCGCATGCGGATCGGCATCTTTGGCGGCACGTTCGACCCGGTTCACACGGGCCACCTCATCCTCGCGGAGCAATGCCGCGATCAGGCGGCGCTCGACGCAGTGTGGTTCCTGCCGAGCTACCAGCCGCCGCACAAATCCGGGCTCGCCATTACGCGCTTCGAACAGCGTTGTGACATGCTTGAACTCGCCATCGCGGGGCATCTCTCGTTCCGGGTCGAGCGCATCGAGAGGGAACTGCCGCCGCCCAGCTACACGGCCGAAACGCTTTCCGAACTTCATCGGCGGAACCCGAACCAGGAGTTCTTCCTGCTGACCGGATCGGATCAACTCGCGGATATGCCGCTGTGGTACAAGCCGGCGAGGGTGATCGATCAGGTTGAGCTTCTCGCGGTGTCCCGGCCGGGGATCGCGCTCTGGACTGCGGAGCAACTGGCGCAGGCTCTGGATGTGCCGGTCAACCAGGTGAGGCTGCGAGTTGTGACCTGTCCCCTGATCGAAATCGCCAGCCGCGATCTGCGCCGCGCCGTGGCCGATGGCCGGAGTGTCCGCTATCTCGTGCCGCGAGCCGTGGAAGAATACATCCGCGAGCGGAAGCTGTATTCGAAGTAGCCGGCAATTGAGGCCGATTGCCGCTTCGATTTCATACTTTGGCCCATCTCCGGGAGTCACTTCATGCGACGGGCCTTCGAGGTGCTCGCACTTGCGAACGCGATTGCCATCCTCATCTTTTTCGTCCATGCCTCACGAGAAAACCCGCCTCCCCGTACCGCGGCCAAGGTCTCGGGTGTCCGCGAGTTCGGCGCACGGGGCGACGGCACCACCGACGACACCACTGCCATCCAGACGGCGGTGAGCGCCGGCACCGGTGTGGTGCATTTCCCGGTCGGTACCTACCGCATCACCAAAGCCATCGCGATCGATTTGGACAAGTCCGGCTTCATCGCGCTCAGTGGTGATGGCGTCGCGCGCGTCATCATGGCGGGGGAAGGGCCGGCGTTCAAGTTCATTGGCACGCACGGCGGCACCGCACAACCCGTCTCGGTGAAGGACAACGTGTGGGCCAAGGAACGCATGCCGAGTGTGGATGGCATCGAAATCGTCGGCGAACACGAGAAGGCCATCGGCATCGAAGCGAGCGGCACGATGAAGCTCACGCTCACCCGCGTGCTCATTCGCCGCTGCTTTCACGGCGTGCATCTCACGTCACGCAACCGCAACGTGCTGATCGCCGATTCGCACATCTACCACAACCGCGGCATCGGCGTGTTCATGGACAAAGTGAACCTCCACCAGATCAACATCACCGGCAGCCACATCAGCTACAACGACGGCGGCGGCGTGGCCTGCATCGGCGGCGAAGTGCGGAACATCCAGATCACCGGCTGCGACCTCGAAGCGAACCACACGAAGGACGGTCCGCCGACCGCGAACGTGCTCATTGATTCCACTGGTGGGTCGAATGCCGAGGTCGCCATCACCGGCAACACGATCCAGCACACGCGGAACGCTCCCGGCTCTGCGAATGTCCGCATCAAGGGGCCGACCACGCCGTACTCCGGCACTGATGAGAAACGCGACGGCCACATCACCATCACCGGCAACGTGATGAGTGATGTAAAGGTGAACATTCACTTGGACCACGCCCGCGGAGTCGCGATCACCGGCAACACGATGTGGACCGGCGAGGAATACAACCTGCTCGTCGAGAAGAGTTCGAACGTGGTGATCGGCGTGAACAATCTCGACCGCAACCCGCGTTACTACAAGGAAGAGGAAAAGGCGACGGATGCTGTTCTGTTCCGCGATTGTTCCGATTGCACGATCAGCGGGCTGCAGATGGTCGGCACACGACACGCCCCAGCCGCCATCGCGCTGGAGAAATGCGACCGATTCAACATCACGAATGTGGCGATATTGGACTGCGATGGTGTCGGATTGGATTTGAAGGAGGTAACGCGGTCGCGGGTGAGCGGTTGTCTGATCCGGGACGACCGCCCGCCCGCGAAATCACTTTCGATCCGCACGAACGGCGGGCAGGATAATTCGATCACGGACAACACGCTGGGCCGCCCCCACGACATCCTGAAGGGCGTCGGGTTGGTGGAACGGAACTTCGAACCATGGAAGAAATGAACGTTATCGATTAGCCGCGACGCGGAGTTCTCGGAGCGGAGCGCGCTCCGAGGACTCCGCGTCGCGGCTAAACTGTAGACGAATGGTGATTCTTCGTTACGTCTGGGCACTTCCAAACACGCTGCTCGGCTTGGCGTTCCTGCTGCCAGCGCTGCTCACGGGCGGTCGTGTGCGATTCGAACGCGGTGCGATGGAGATCCACGGCGGCTTCGCTCGCTTCTTCCTGCGGCACTGCCTCTTCATCAACGCTTCCGCACTCACGCTCGGCCACTCAATTATCGGACAGGATCGGGACTGCCTCGACCACTCGCGCGACCACGAACACGTCCATGTGCGGCAATATGAACGCTGGGGGCCGTTCATGCTCCCCGCTTATTTCCTCTCCAGCCTGCTCGCGTGGCGGCGCGGTGAGCATTACTATTTCGACAACCGCTTTGAGAAGGAAGCCTACGGCCTCCAGACGTAAACGTTCATGTTGAAAGACCTGACCAAGAGCGACTGGCTGGGCATTCTCGGGCTGCCGGAGTCGCGCATTCCGGCCGCGGTGATCGTGCGCGGCACGCGGAACTTCCGTGCCAAGTACGACGCGATGCGGCCGCACTTCGCCGATGTGCAGGAACTCGGAACGCCGAACGGCATCATTGAGGACGTTCTGATCGGGGACGTGGGCGGCCGGCCGGTCGGTTTCGCCTGCGTGTACGGCGCGGCGATGGCGTCCGAGATCGTTCACATCTTCGGCGTGCTCGGCGCCCGCGCCGTCATTCAGATCGGCAATTGCGGCGCACTGGCGGACGATTTCGGCGCCGGCGATCTGTTCATTCCGCTTCGCGCGTATTGTGGTGAGGGATCGGCACGGTACTATCGACCCGGCGAGGAATGGTCTTCGGCGAGCGAATCGCTTCTGCAATCGGAGAAGCTTGCGGCGCTCGGCTGCCGCACCGGTTCGATTTATACCACCGGCGCGCTCTTCGCCGAGAGCATGGACGATGTCGAGCGATGGCACGACGAGGGGTTTGCGGCCGTGGATCTGGAAACCGCGGCGACGTATGCGGTGGCGGAATCGTTCGGCATGGAACGAATCGCGATTCTCTACGGGTTCGACACTCCCCGCCGCCGCGAGCACATTCTCATCGACGACGCCGAGAAGGATGTGCGGCGAACCGCGGCGAATGAACGCGTGATCCGGCTCGCGCTCGATCTGGCTTCCGAACTCTCACGGAGAACTTCATGATCCTCGGGCTCCGCACCGTCGTGTATTACGTCCCGGAGGACCAACTCGCGCAGGCTCGCGACTGGTACGCGAAGGCGGCCGGCGTTCAGCCGTATTACGACACGCCATACTACGTCGGGTTCAACGTCGGGGGGTTCGAACTGGGCGTGCATCCGGGCGGGCAGGCCCCCGGCCCCGGCGGTTCCGCCGCTTATTGGGGCACTCCGGACATCGCGGCCGAAGTCGAGCGATTGGTCGGCATCGGGGCGACGATTGCGAACCCGATTCAGGACGTAGGCGAGGGCATCAAGGTGGCTACGCTCGCCGATCCGTTCGGCAACCATTTCGGCGTCATTGAGAACCCACACTTCGATGCGAAGACCGTGAAGTGATGCGGCTCGCTTGCGTGTTCGCGATACATCCAAACACGCAAGCGAGCGTGTCAGCATTGCCGCATTTCTGCCGCTCCGGTAGCCTCACGTTATTCGATCGACTCCGGCCGCTGACGCGTGCCGACTCGCCAGGGGCCATCCATGCGCTGCGCTGCCATCGCACTTCCCGCGTTCGCCCTGCTTCTCTCCTTCGCCGCCGCCCAAAAGCCGGACGAGCGGCTCGCCCCGATCAAGGTCGAGAAGGGGCTCGCGGTCGAAGTGTGGGCCGCGGAACCGCTGCTGCAGAACCCCGTCGCGTTCTGCTTCGATGAAAAGGGCAATGCTTACGTCGCGGAAACGAACCGGCTCCACACCGGCACGCCGGACACCCGCAACTTCATGAAGTGGCTCGACGACGACCTCGCCTGCCGCACCGTCGCGGATCGCGTCGCCATGTACCGGAAGCACGGCTACGGCGGCTTCGAGAAGCACGACGACATCGTCCGCAAAGTGTGGGACAGCACCGGCAGCGGCAAGGCGGATAAGAGCAGTGTCTTTTCGAAGGGCTACAACCAGCCGGCGGACGGCCTCGGCGCCGGCTTGCTCGCCCGCAAGGGGCAAGTCTACTTCACGAACATCCCCGATCTCTACGTGCTGAAGGACACCAAGGGCGAGCATGTCGCGGACGAGAAGAAGTCGTTGTTCACGGGGTTCGGGCTCTCCGTGCAGTTCGTCGGCCATGATCTCCACGGCCTCCGCATGGGGCCGGACGGCAAGCTGTACTTCTCCATTGGCGACCGCGGCTTCAACGTGAAGACGAGGGAAGGCAAGCAACTCAGCTATCCGAACGAAGGCGCCGTGCTGCGGTGCGAGCCAGACGGCCGCAATCTTGAAGTCGTGCACCGCGGGCTTCGCAACCCGCAGGAGATCGCCTTCGACGATCACGGCAACCTCTTCACCTACGACAACAACTGCGACAGCGGCGACCGGGCCCGCTGGGTTCACATCGTCGAGGGCGGCGACAGCGGCTGGCGCGGCGGCTACCAATACGGCACGCTGTACCACCCGCCCGGCGTGCCGCAGGGCAACCGCGGCCCGTGGAACGCCGAGAAGATCTGGCACACGCAGGGCAAGGACGACGACCGCCCGGCGTATGCACTGCCACCGCTTCTTCACTTCGGCAACGGCCCGAGCGGCATCACGCACTACCCCGGCATCGGTCTGAACGAGAAGTACAAGGATCACTTCTTCGCCTGCGATTTCACGTCCAGCCCCGGCAACAGCGTGATCTGGGACGTGTCGATGAAGCCGAAGGGGGCAAGCTTCGAGTTGAACCCGCCGCAGCCGTTCGTGCGCGGGATGCTGGCGACCGACTGCGAGTTCGGCCCGGACGGCGCGTTCTACTGGACGGACTGGATCGCTGGCTGGGGCCACCCGAACAAGGGACGCATCTTCCGCCTCACCGATCCCGAGGCGATGAAGAACCCCGCCGTAGCGGAGGCGAAGAAGCTGTTGGCGGAGGGCATGGAGAAGCGGTCGAACGAAGAACTGGCGAAGTTGCTGGAACACCCGCATTCGCAGGTACGGCTCGAAGCGCAATATGAGTTGGCGGGCCGCAACCCTGTGGTGAATGCATCTGGCGTTTTCTGGAATGCTGCACTTGCAAAGGAGAGACTCACACAACTCCACGGTATTTGGGGATTGGGGATGATCGGGCCGCGCTACGCAAACGCCATCGCGCTTTTGGAGGGACTTACCAGAGACAAAGATGCGGAGGTTCGGGCGCAGGCATTGAAAGTGATCGGCCAGCAGGCGGCCATCCCCGAAAGCCTGCGTGCGCCAATTGCTGATCGACTAGCCGACAAGGAGCCTCGCGTCCGGTATTTCGCAGCAATCGCGTTCGGACGGTTCGAATCACGGACGATCGAGATCGTGACACCAGGTTCCGAACAAGAACGATTCTCGCCACTGTTCGAACTCCTGAAATCGAACAACGACCAAGACGCATATCTCCGACATAGCGCGGTCGTGGGCTTGACCGAAGCCGCGAAGAACCCCGTCGAGCTCGTCAATGCGTGGACCCTCGCCAAAGACAAGTACGACACCCCCGCGGTACGGCTCGGCGTGGTGCTCGCGCTGCGACGGCACAAGTCTGAGAAGATCGCCGAATTCCTCGCGGACACCGATCCGAAGATCGTGAACGAAGCCGCGATGGCGATTCACGATGAACGGATCAGCGGGGCATATGCAAAGCTGGCCGCGATGGCGGATCGCAACGGCCTCGCCAATCCGATCGCATATCGGTCCATCGCCGCGAACCACACGCTCGGGGCGAAGGAGAACGCGGAGCGGGTCGCGAAGATCGCCGCGAACGCGAGCATGCCGGACCACATCCGCGTCTTCGCGATGAAACTGCTGGCGACGTGGGGCAATCCGCCGCGCCGCGACCCGATCACCGGATTGATTCACGACCTGCCGAAGCGCGAGGCCAAACTCGCGTCCGATGCGTTGAAGCCGCTCGTGGCGAGCATCTTCATCGGCTCCGACGGCGTGCGGAACGAGGCGGTGGCGACTTCGTCCAAGCTCGGGATGAAGGAAGTCGGCCCGCTGCTGCTCAAGGTCGTGAAGGATACATCGGCCGCCCCGTCGGGCCGAGCCGACGCGTTGCTCGCCCTCGCGGCGGTGAAGGATGCCGACCTCAATGATGCGATCGATTTCGCACGCGGTTCCGATCAACCGAAGCTGCGTGCCGCCGGCTTGGTGCTTCAAACTAAGAAAGACCGCACGCTCGCCCTCGCCAATCTTCTTAGCATGGTCGAAGACCACACCATTTCGATGCCCGAGCGGCAGGCGGCGTTCACCCTGCTCGGCGAGTCGCCGGAAAACGTGAGCGTGGACAAGGCTCTGGACAAGTGGCTGAAGGTGGCCGCGGCCGGGGCTGAACCGCCCGCGTTCTCGCTGGAAGTGATCGAGGCAGTCCAAGCCCGTGTGAAGTCGAAAACGACGCTGCATGTGCCGCTCAAGGACTCCCTGGCGGCGTTCGACAAAGTGCGTTCGGGCCGCGACGACAAGCTGTCCGCGTGGTCTGAGACGCTCGCCGGTGGCGACGCTGAGAAGGGCCGCGCGATCTTCCTGAACAACAACGCGGTGTACTGCCAGCGTTGCCACAAGTTGGATGGCCAAGGCGGCGACGTCGGCCCGGAACTCAACGGCATCGCGGCCGAACCGGGCAAGGGCCGCCGTTATCTGCTGGAGTCGATCGCGCTCCCGAGCGCGCAGATCGCGAAAGGTTTCGAGACGGCCGTGCTCACGCTGGTGGACGGCCGCGTCGTTTCCGGGGTGGTGAAGGAGGACACCAAGAAGCAGGTCAAACTTCTCACCGCGGAGGGGAAGGAACTCGTGATCCTGACCGAGGACATCGAATCGCGCCGCACCGGTCCCTCCGCCATGCCGGACGATTTGCATAAGAAGTTGAGCCGCCGCGAACTTCGCGACGTGGTGGAGTTTCTGGTAAGCTTGAAGCAGCCGGCCAAGAAGGAGGGGAAGTGATGAGCGTGCTGATTCTCGACCCGGAGATGGCTCGGGAAATCTGCGACGAACGCGAAACGCGGAACTTGGGTCGATGGGACGAAGTGTGGAACGGAGTGCGAGTCGTGGCCGCAGTTCCGAACAACGAGCACCAGTGGTTGGTGATGTTGATCGCCTCGGCTTTCCTGGCCAACATCGACCCGGACGCGGGGGATCGGGTCCAGCCGGGCGCGAACGTGAGTGATCGCGGCAATGGATGGAAGAAGAACTACCGCATTCCGGACGTGCTCGTGTTCCTGGCCGGCAATCCGGCAGTCAACTGCGGCACGCACTGGCGCGGCGGGCCGGACCTCGCCGTTGAGATCGTCAGTCCGGGCGATCAACCCAAGGAGAAGCTTGCGTTCTACTCCAAAATTGGAACGAGAGAATTGCTCGTCGTCGATCGCGATCCGTGGAAATTGGAACTCTACCAACTCAAGAATGGCATTCTCGAACCGGCCGGCGAATCGGATTTGGAGAACGCGACCGTGCTGAACAGCGCCGTCTTGCCGCTGACGTTTCAACTGGGCGAAGGCTCGACCCGGCCGGTGATTCACATGACACACACGTCCAGCGGTCAAACGTGGACGGCGTAATCCCGCCGACTTACAATTCGACAGCAACCCGCCATTCCTCCCGCCAGGTGCCACCGTGAACAACACGTGCCCGACATGCGGCGCGATCTATAACGTCGCCGCGAAGGATATCGGCCGCCGGATCAAGTGCAAGAAATGCGGGACGAGTCTCGAGGTGCGTGAAAGCGGCCTCGAAATCGAAGACCCGAACGCCCCGCCGCCGGTCACTGGAAAGCCCCTTGAGGAGGCGGATCTCGAAGAAGCCCCGAAGCGGAAGAAAGAACGCCGACCGGCAGGACCTGCGTTCAACCCGATGGAACTGCTGGCAAAGATCGGCGGCATCCCGACGATTCTGTTCGGCTTCGGCGTCTTTGTCATCCTCTTCACCGGCTTCCAGGAAGCCATCGGGAAGGCGAAGATCGACAAGCGGCAGGCGGCCATCGAAGAGGGGCAGGCCCGGATGAACGGCGCCCAACGGCGCTACGATGAGAACAAGAACAAGACGAGCGCCGACGACGAGAACATCAAGCAACTCAAAGAGAACTGGGAGAAGGAGAAGAAGGCGCTCGAGGAAGAGAAACTCATCTCGGAGTTGGCGAACAAGCGCGGCGGGTATGTCGATCACTACGTACTGATGTTCGGATTTCTGCTCATTGCGTTCGGATGTATGGGCTACCTGATCGCTGACTATGGCATGGTATTGCGGATCGTCGCGGCGGTGATCCTGCTCTTCATGGTGATGGGACTCTTCAAGCAGGCGGTGGGCGCCGGGGCAGGCATGGGGATGAGCATGAACCTCGGCTGAGTTCGTAAACTGATTTCCAAGCTGCACCGGCGGGATGCCGGTGCGTTTTCTTTCCGGTGAGCCCCATGGCCGATTCCGCGACCGACCTCGCTCCCAAGTACAAGCGCGTCCTGCTGAAGCTCAGCGGTGAGGCGTTCGGCTACGGCGGCGGCAAGCTCGGCATCAATCTCGACGAGACGCGTGCGATTGCAGAACAAATCCAGCGCGTCGCCGCCCGCGGGGTTCAACTCGCCATCGTGGTCGGCGGCGGCAACCTTCTCCGCGGCGCGCAATTCACCGCGGGCGGCGAAACCATCAGGCCCGCCACCGCGGACTACATGGGCATGCTCGGCACTGTGATGAACGGCCTCGCTCTGCAGGACACGCTCGAAAGCATGAAGGTCGAGACGCGGCTGCAAACCGCCGTACGGATGGAAACGGTCGCCGAGCCTTACATCCGCCGCCGCGCGATCCGCCACCTGGAAAAGGGCCGCGTCGTGATCCTCGCCGGCGGCACCGGCAACCCGTTCGTGACCACCGACACCGCGGCCGCTCTTCGCGGCACTGAACTGGAAGCCCAGGTCGTTCTCAAAGCCACCAAGGTCGACGGCGTTTACAGTGCCGACCCCGAGATCAACGAGCACGCCGTGAAGTACGACAAGCTCACGTTCGACCGCGTAATCAAGGAAGACCTGCGGGTGATGGACATCGGCGCGTTCGAGATGTGCCGCCGGGCCAAGCTGCCGATCCTCGTGTTCAACTACAAGCAGGACCACGCCATCGAGAAGGCCATTGCCGGCCAGCGGGTCGGCACCATCGTGGGCGGCTGAATCCGCTTCTCATGGGACACATGGGTCCAATTGGACCGATGTGTCCCATTGGATTTCTGCCCGACCTTCGCGAGAATATCAGCACCGTTTACAGGAGCGTGCCATGAACAGCGCACAGATTCTGAAAGACGCCGAGGACCGCATGGAGAAGGCCCTCGACGTGTTCCGAAACGACCTCAAAGGCCTCCGCACCGGCCGCGCCTCGCCCGGCATGCTGGATTCGCTCCGCGTCGATTACTACGGCAGCCCCACGCCGATCAAGCAGATCGCGTCCGTCACCACGCCGGACGCCTCCAGCATCGTCATCAAGCCATACCAGGCGGACGACCTGAAGGAAATCGAGAAGGCGATCCGTGCGAGCAACCTCGGCCTCGCTCCGAACAACGACGGCAAGATCATCCGCCTCTCGATCCCGGCGATGAGCGGCGACCAGCGCAAAAAGATCGTGCAAGAGATCAAGAAGCAGGGCGAGGCCGCGAAGGTGAGTTGCCGCAACATCCGCCGCGACGGCAACAAGCACTTCGAAGACGGCGAAAAAGCCAAGACCATGACCGAAGACGACCGCGACAAAGGCAAGGAGAAGATGCAGAACCTCCTCAAGAGCTACGAGGGGAAGATCGACGAACTCGCATCCAAGAAAGAGAAGGAAGTTCTGGAGCAGTGAGTGTTCGGTCGATGTCTCCTTACCGCGGGTGCAATATGCGTTGGGTCTTCGCCGGAATCCTGTTCTTCGCCGCGGTCGCTCTCGCCCAGGACACTCCGAGCGACAACGAGAAAAAAGCCATCGCCGCGGCCAAGAAGTACAAGGCGAAGACGACCATCGATTCGCGTCTGCATCCGGAAGCCCGCGTGACCGTGAAGCTGGACACGGCCAACGACGCCATCCTCGCCGACCTCGCCAAGCACCCCGAGATCGGTTCATTCCAGGCGTTGGACGGCAGCCCCTGCACTGTGAAGGGATTCATGGCGATCCAGGGTCTGCCGAACCTTCGCCGTCTGATCCTGAACAAGTCCGGCGTCTCGGACAAGGAACTGGCCGTGATCGCCGGCTGCAAGGAACTCCGCGAACTCGTACTGCCCGAATCGACGATCACGGACGCGGGCCTCGCGAACCTGGAGAAACTCCCGCTCCTTGTGAAGCTGGACGTGTCCGATGCGGCGAAGGTGACGGACAAGGGCATCGCGACCATCGTAAAGTTGGAGCGGTTGGAAGAACTTCACATGAACAAGACTTCGATCACGGACAAGGGCATGCTGGAGTTGAAGCCGCTGGAGGGGCTCCGTGCCTTGAGCGTGGGCGGCACGAAGGTGACTCAAGCCGCCGCAGAGAAGTTCCCCGACATGATGCCGAACTTGCGTGTGGTGCGGCGTTAGAATGGAGCGGATAGTTCCATTTTGGGGGAAGATCATGACTGTTCGAAGAAAAGTCCGGGACGAACAGGCGGCCGAAACGAAGTCTCACGCTCGGCGCATGCCAAGGTACAGTTTGGAGGAGTTCGCCCGCCGTGGCGATGCGATCTACAAGGAAAAGATTGAACCGGCGTTGTCGCCTAAGGACAAGGGCAAGTTTGTCGCGATCGACATCGAAACCGGCGAGTACGAGATCGGTCGCGACTCATTGAAGACCACCTTGAGGCTCTACGACCGCATTCCGGATGCGCAGCCGTGGATGGTCCGTGTGGGTTACGCGTTTGTCCACCGGCTCGGAGGCCACCGACGAGTGGTGAGATCGTGATCGCGGGGCAAGTCGATTCCATTCTCGAACCGATCGTGGTCTTGACCATCAGCGGCGAATCGGCTGGTCCCTTGAAGGTTCCGTTCGTCGTCGATACCGGCTATACCGGTCAAATTCTCCTGCCCCGCAATCTGATCGACGGGCTTCGGTTGCATTGGCTGAGAGATGATCGCTCAATGCTGGCGGACGGCTCGATCATTCGTCACGAAGTGTTCTCGGCGTGGATCGTGTGGGATGGTGAAATCCGTGAGGTAGCGGTCGACGAGTCAATACCACCCCGCTCATCGGCACTCGACTCCTCCGCGGATATCAACTCACCGCGCAGATGCGGCCTCACGGCAACGTCACCTTGAAGAAACTCCCGCCCAAACGCCGGAAGCGAACATGAACTCTCCCACCACCTTCAATGCGATCCCCGGGCAGGACGACCTCAGTGCCGTCAAACGCGACCTCTCCTTCCACCCGGTGATCAACGACACGCCGAAGGCCCTCACCCGCGAGCAGATCGCGCAGTTCAACCGCGAGGGCTACCTCAAGCCTTTCCGCATCTTCACGAACGCCGAGATCGCCGACCTGCGGTCGTACTTTGACACGCTCCTCGCGAAGTACGCGGCGGAAGGGAAAGACAGTTACTCGATCAGTTCCGCGCATCTCCGCCACGGCCGCGTGTGGGATGTGCTCACCCATCCGAACGTCGTGCGGCTCGTGACCGACCTGCTCGGGCCGAGCGTGGTCGCGTGGGGGTCGCACTTTTTCTGCAAGATGCCCGGCGACGGCAAGTCCGTGTCGTGGCATCAGGATTCCAGCTACTGGCCGCTGACGCCGAGCAAGGCCGTAACCGTGTGGCTCGCCATCGACGACGCCGATCCCGAAAACGCGAACATGCGATATATCCCCGGCACGCACGTGCTCGGCCACCTCACCTACTCGCTCAGCGAGAACGACCCCGGCAACGTGCTGAACCAGACCGTGCCCGACGTGGAGAAGTACGGCTCGCCCGTCGATGTGCAGTTGAAGGCGGGCGAAGCGTCGATCCACGCCGACCTGTTGTTGCACGGCTCGGAAGCGAACACCTCCTCGCGCCGCCGTTGCGGCCTGACGCTGCGGTACACGCCCGGCGACGTGATGGCGTACATGGGCTGGAACGAGAAGGGCGTGATCGTGGCCGGGCCACCTCTGGCGAACTGGTCCAACCGGCCGCGGCCGAGCGAAGATTGATAACATTCCCTTCATGACGCTCGGCGAGCTTCAACAGCGCATCCGCGAGATGTACGGGGCCAAGGACGGCGCCCGCGGCGCGGAAGGCACCTTCATGTGGTTCATGGAGGAGGTCGGCGAACTGGCGGCGGCCCTCCGCGGCGGTTCGCATGAAGAACGTGTGTTGGAATTCGCCGACGTTCTCGCCTGGCTGGCGACCCTTGCCAACATCGCCAACGTAGATCTGGAAGAGGCGATGGCGCGGAAGTACGGCGGCGGCTGCCCCGGATGCGGTCAATCGCCCTGCCGTTGCGGAACCTCCGAAAAACCCTGAGCCCCCATGCGGTTGGTCTGCACCCTCGTCGCGCTCAGTCTCACCTGCGGAATCGCGGATGCCGAGCCGCCACCCCCGACGATCGACTCCGCGCGCATCGGCTTCCCGGACGCCCGAAACCAGAACTGGATTACGAAGTTCGCCGCGTGGTCGCCCGTCGGCGTGGAACTCTCGCATACTCGTGGGGCATTGCAACTCGCGATTGAATCCCCGGACGCTGATGGCGTGCTCACCATCCTGAAGACGCCGTTGCCGCAGGGCGCGACACAGGCGGCGACCTACGTACGCTCCGCGGCCGGCGGCGAGATCACGCTTCACCTCGAAGACGAATCGGGCAAACCGGTCGGCGAACCGTTCCGCATCCGCAACCTGCGGGCGAAGGATCCGCTCGCCTACGTCGTGCTTTCGCTCGGTTCGCGTTTGCCGAACTTCGATTTGCCGAAGCCCGCGACCGGCACCGGTTCCGCCGAACCGGAGGTGGGCGGCCCGCTGCGAGGAGGCCGCATCGAACTCGCCGCCATTGAAGACGCCGCGCGGCTCCCCGACCATTGGATCGGTTACGACGCCGCCGATCTCGTGATTCTCTCGGCGAGTTCACCCGAGTTCGTAAGGTCGTTGCGGAGCAGTGATGCGAAACTTGCCGCGCTGAAGGAATGGGTCGCGCGCGGAGGTCGATTGCTTATCGCAGCCGGTGGGAACGCCGCGGACCTGAACGCCATCGAGTTCCAAGATCTCCTGCCGGCTTCTATCGCCAGTGTGAACCCTGTCTCGCTCCTGCCGCTGTATTGGTCCGCCCGCGAAACGAGCCAAAGCACATCACTCACCGGCAACCTCGCGGTGAAATCCGGCGCCTTCCCCGTTGCGAGTTTCGCCGCGCGGCACGGCCACACGCCGCGAATCGTCGTGCCGCCCGCCAGCCGCCCAACCGAGTTGAAAAACGCGGTTGCGGTTCAACACGCGTTCGGGCTCGGCCGCGTCACACTTGTCGGCTTCGATCTGGATCGCTCCCCGTTCACTGAGTTCCCGCGACAAACGGAGTTCTGGGACTGGGTGCTGCGCGAAGGCGGGGCGAGCCGCGCTTCGGTCGGGTCCGAAGGCAAGCCGCGAACCGAAACCAGCGGTCCCACTGAAGACGAGGATGAAGTCGCCGTCTCGTTGCGCACTCACGCGGATACCTTCGAGGCGATTCCGGTCGTGTCGTTCGCTTCCGTCGCGTTTCTCATCGTGATCTACATTCTGATCATCGGGCCGATCGAATACTGGTTTCTGAAGCGCATCCTCGGCCGGCTCGAACTCACGTGGATCACGTTCCCGATCATCGTGGCGACGGTGTGCATCGCTGCCGCACTCTCGGCCTCGGCGATGAAGGGCGACTCGCTTCGCGTGAACAAGATCGACGTGATCGATGTGGAGGCGAACCACGATGGCATCGGCGGGCAACCGTCGGGCCGGGTATTCGGCACAACCTGGTTCACCATCTTCAGCCCGAAAATCGACACCTATTCGCCACAAGTGTTGCCTGCCGAGGGATGGACGAGGAAGCCCAAGTCGGGCGGATCGTTGATCGGATGGGTCGGCGGCCCGCGAGCCGGCCGCGCCGGGCTTCTTCAACGCAAGTACGAGTACATCTCGTTCGGGCCGAGCGTTGCCTATGGACTCAGCGAGGTGCCGGTGCAAGTGTGGAGCACCAAGTCGTTCTCCGCGAATTGGGCCGGGCACATCGATCCGGCGTCGCCCGTGGTCGAGTCGCGGCTCGAACATCCTCTTGGCGATCCGAGCAAGGCCGTCGGTACGTTTGTGAACCGGATGCCGTTCGAGGCTGTCAGCGATTGCGTGGCGTTCTATGCCGGGCAGGCATATCCGATCGGGACGATTCTGAAGGGGCAGGAAGTGCGGCTTGTGATGGACCGCGGGCAGTTGGCCCCGCAGTGGGTGCAGGAACGCGGCCAGTTGGCGGAACTGCTCGGCCGCGGCCAAGCGGTGGGTGCGGCCGCAGCCGCCGGTACGAAGGAGACCGTGAAGTCCACCGCACCGTCGACCCACCTGCCGCTATGGGGCCTGCTGTTCCACGAGGCTGCACTGCGGAACGAAGACGGAGTGGTCCCGCGGAATGCTTCCCTGCGCCGTCTCGATCAGTCGTGGCGACTGGCCCCGGACTACCGGGACGAGGTGATCGTGGTCGGCCGCGTGCTCCCGCCGCACGGCACCATCGAGGAGCGGTTCAATGGAAGCGAATCGCCGACGCGACTGTTGTTGAAGGACGGCAAGAGCCTGCCGGGATATGCGCGACAGGAAACGTATGTGCGGCTGTTCCTGAAGGTGCGATGAACAAGCCCACCGACAGCCGTCGGTGGGCTTCGGAACCCAACATGATCGAAACCAACGACCTCACCAAGAAGTACGGCGAGCTGTTCGCGCTCGAACGGCTCACCATCAAGCTCGAACAGGGCGACGTGTACGGCTTCATCGGGCCGAACGGCTCGGGCAAGACCACGACCATGCGCATCCTCGCGACGCTGCTCAATCCGTCGTGGGGTGAGGCCAGCGTGTGCGGGTATTCCATCTACACCGGGTCGAAGGACATCCGCCGCGCGATCGGCTACATGCCGGACTTCTTCGGCGTGTACGACGACATGAAGGTGACCGAGTACCTGGAGTTCTTCGCCGCCGCGTACCGCATCCAGGGCCCGGCCCGCCGCAAGAAAGTGGACGAGGTGCTCGAACTGGTCGACCTCACTTACAAGCGAGATGCGCTGGTCACGAGCCTGAGTCGCGGCATGACGCAGCGATTGGGTCTGGCCCGTGTGCTGCTTCACGAACCACAGGTACTCTTGCTCGACGAACCGGCCAGCGGTCTCGATCCGCGGGCCCGCATCGAGATGCGAAAACTCATCAAGCGGCTGCGAGGTATGAACAAGACCATTATGCTCTCCAGCCACATCCTTCCGGAACTGGCGGACATCTGCAACAAGATCGGCATCATCGAACGCGGCAAGCTCATCTTCAACGGCACGGTGGATGAAGCGAAGCGAGCCGTGCGGCAGGGATACGTGTTCCTCGTTTCGGTCGGCGACCGCAACGAGGAAGCCGCGAAGCGGCTGGAGTCGTTCAGCGAGGTTGGCAAGGTCGAAGTGCTGCCCGCGGCCGCGTCCCTCCGCGTCACCCTGAAGGACGGGCACGACGACGGCAGTTTCATTCCGGAACGGCTGATCGGCGAACGGTTCAAACTGCGCAGTTTTCAGGAGGAAGAGATCGACATCGAAGACGTGTTCATGGGCATCACAAAGGGAATCACCAACTAAGGCTTACAATCTGTCACGTTTTGGAGACAGTTTCTTGCACCAATTGCAAATCTGACGCAGCTTACATGGTGCACGAGTCCGTCCGGACTCGTCGCAGCATTGGTATTTGCTCATGGCTCATTCGTCCGCCGCTCGGCAACTGACGGCGCCACCGGCATTTGTGACCAAACGCATTGAAGGAGGTCGAACAATCGACCTCACGCCGTTGCCGACTCCCCGCACAGAAGCGCGGGTCCGCGGGTACCAGATTCTCGAGGAAATTGGTTCCGGCGGCATGGCGGTCGTTCACCGGGCACTGCATCGGGATCTCAACCGCATCGTCGCGCTGAAGAGACTTCGCACGTCCGCATTGACCGACCCGGAAATGCTGGTTCGATTTCGATCCGAAGCCGAGGCCGTGGCTTGCCTGCAACACCCGAACATCATTCAGGTATTCGAGATTGGCGAGGACGAGGAAGCCGCACCGTTTATCGCTTTGGAGTTCGTGGATGGCGGCAGCCTGTCGCAGCGGGCGGATGTGCCGCAGCCGCCGCGATGGACCGCGGGACTCGTCGAGAAACTGGCTCGCGCCGTTCACTCCGCACACCTGCTTGGCGTCGTGCACCGCGACCTGAAACCGGCCAACGTGCTGATGACTCGAAGCGGCGAACCGAAGATTGCGGACTTCGGACTGGCGAAGCAACTCGGCGCGAAACGCGACGCGGGCGGCAAGTTCCTGACGCAGACCGGTGTCGCAGTGGGCACGCCGGAGTACATGCCCCCGGAGCAGATCGACGGCGGCCCGGCCGAGCCAACGATCGACGTGTGGTCGCTCGGCGTCATCCTCTATGAATTGCTCGCCGGCCGCGTGCCGTTCCGCGGTGAGTCCCTGATCGACACGTTGAATCTCGTTCACGACGCGGACCCGGTTCCGCCGCGCCGCTTCCGGCCCGAGCTTCCCCGCGATCTGGAAACGATCTGCCTGAAATGTCTGGAGAAGAATCCCTCGCGCCGCTACGGTTCGGCTTTGGAACTGGCGGATGATCTTCGCCGGTTCCTGGACGGCCGGACGATTCTGGCTCGCCGGGCCGGCGCGGTCGAGAAAGCGGGTCGCTGGATCCGCCGCAATCCTCTCGCCGCGGTGTCGCTGGCACTGGTGGCGGGAACCGTTCTGCTGGCCTTCGCTCTGGTAACGCGCAGCAACTGGCAACTGGAATCCGCATTGGAGAACGAGGCCGCGTTGCGTCGCGACGCCGAACGGAATGAGGCGGGTGAACGCTGGGAACGCTACCTGGCGAACATCACGGCGACCGCGAGCCTCTTCGAGGCGAACGACGCCACGGCCGCCTCTCGCACGTTGCAGGCGAGTCCAAGCCTTCATCGAAACTGGGAGTGGCGGCATTTCGACAGTCGCATCGATCTATCCCGGCAATCCGTACGTCCCGAGCGGATTGCAGGCGTGAACCGTGTGTTCATCGGGAACGGTTCCCGCCTGCTGTTTTGCGATCAGGACGAGCTCGTCTCATTGGATGTGGCAAGCGGGCAATTCTTGCGGAAGGTGCGGCCGGCTTCCATGGCCAATCGCCGGACCGCAATTGCCCGCGACGGGCGGATGGCGTATCGCGTCGGCCCGGATGCGATCGAGGTGTGGGAGCCCGACTCGGGACGCACCGTGCGAATCGCCCACCTTCACGGAATCGAGTTGCGACATCTCGAGATCTCAGCCGATGGCGGCCGGGTGCTGACCGTGGCAAACGACGGGTTGGTTCGCATCTGGAACGCCGGCACAGGCCAGGCCGTGTGCCGGGTCGAAACGCGCGAGAACTCGCTTCAGGCCACACGTTTGAGCCCCGATGGGAAACTGGTCCTGACGTGGTGCCAGGACAAGAGTTCCCTCCACTTGTGGAGCGCTGAGACCGGCAGACATTGCGCTGCGCTTTCGTGCGGCAAGACCGGTTTCTACGGCGGTCAGTTCAGCCCGAGCGGACGGCGACTGATCACCTTCGAAAGCTTTCCCGCCACCGCGGTCAAACTGTGGGACACGGCGACGGGGCGTTTGTTGGGAGAGATGGCCGGCCACACGAACTCCGTCGTCGGGTTCGCATTCTCCCCGGATGAGTCGCGGGTGGCCACGTGTTCCATGGATCAAACGGTACGGCTCTGGAGCATGTACACCGGTCGGCCGATTGCCACCATGAAGGGACATACCGGTTGGGTGAACGCAGCCGCCTTCAGCCCGGACGGACGGAGGCTGGTGTCCGCCTCGCGGGACCGCACCGTGCGACTGTGGGACGCCAGGAACGGGGCTTCCATCAACGTGCTGCCCGGACACACGGCCGAGGTCACAGAGATCACCTACACGCCGGACGGTTCGTCCATCGTGTCGCTGTCGAAGGATCTGGACGTGCGTTACTGGGACCCGCACCGGATCGAACGCGACGGTGTGCTCCGCGGGCATACATCCTTCGTCTACGGCGTCGCATACCACCCGGACGGCGGTCGCATCGCCACAGCGTCCTGGGACGGCACGGCCCGCGTCTGGGATCCTGCCGGCGAGCGGCAACTCTCTTCATTTGAACATGGGGAAGGGGCGATCGTCACCTCCGTCGCGTTCCATCCGAACCGAAACTGGCTAGCGTCCCGCACCCGGGCCGCCGTTCATCTCTGGGACCTGGACACCGGCCGCGAACTGCACCGTTGGAACTCGCCGTCAGACCCGTGGCGTCATACGAGACTTGCCTTCAGCCCGGACGGATCGCGGCTCGCCACCGGCGGAATGGACAAGACACTGTTGCTCTTCAATGTGCTGTCGCGCGACGAACCCGTCGTGCTTCGCGGCCACGAGGATCCCGTCCGCGATGTCGCATTCAGTCCGGACGGTTGCTGGCTGGCTTCGGCCGGTGAAGCGGCGGATCGAACCATCCGGATCTGGAGCGTGGCCGATCGGCGCGAGGTGCAGGTACTCCGCCACCATTCGGACTGCGTCTACTCACTGGCATTCAATCGCGCAGGAACGATCCTCGCCTCCGGCTCGTGCGACGGCACGGCAATCCTCTGGGACACGAGCGATTGGAAGCCGACCGCCGTGCTCGAACACGGGAGCAACGTTCACGGTCTTGCGTTCTCGCCGGACGGCACGCGTCTCGCGACGGCCTGCGCCAACAACATGATCCGGCTCTGGGATACGGCGTCGTGCAAGGAGGTGGTCGACCTGCGCGGCCACAGGAAGTACGCCCACGCAGTGGCGTTCAGCCCGGACGGACAGCGACTGATCTCCGGTTCCGGCGATGCCACGGTTCGCGTGTGGAATTCCGTCCGGATGCAGAATCGCTGATTCGTACAACAACGCAATGCGAATTCTCGTGACCGGCGGAGCAGGGTACATCGGCAGCCACACGGTGCGGGCGCTGCTGGCCCGCGGCCACGACCCCATCGTGTTGGACAACCTTTCCTACGGCCATCGCGAAGCCATCCCGGCGGACAGACTGATCACCGGCGACCTCAACGACTCCTTGTTCTTGGCGAGCGTGTTCGCGGAGCGAACGTTCGATGCCGTGATCCATTTCGCGGCGTTCGCCTATGTCGGCGAGTCGGTGACGAATCCCGCCAAGTACTATTCCAACAATCTCGTCGGTTCACTGAGTCTGCTCGACAGTTGCCGGACGCAGGGTGTGTCGAGATTCGTGTTCTCCAGCACATGTGCGACCTACGGCACGCCGAACCGCGTGCCCATCGACGAAACGGAGAAACAGCTTCCCATCAACCCGTACGGCAACACGAAGCTGGCGTTCGAGCGTGCCCTGGATGACTACGCCACAGCATACCCTTTCGGGTTCTGTGCGTTGCGGTACTTCAACGCGGCCGGTGCGAGCCCGGACGGAACCATCGGCGAAGACCACGACCCCGAGACGCATCTGATTCCGTTGGCATTTCAGGCGGCGATGGGGAAGCGGCCGCAACTCGACATCTTCGGCACGGACTACCCCACCCCGGACGGCACGTGCGTCCGCGATTACATCCACGTCGATGATCTCGCTTTGGCTCACATTCTCTCTCTGGAGAAACTGCAGCCCGGCGATCGCTGGAAGTACAACGTCGGTGTCGGCCGCGGGTTCAGCGTCCGCGACGTGATTCGCACGGTCGAGGAAGTCAGCGGCCTGAAGGTCCCGGTGAAGGAAGGGCCGCGACGGGCCGGCGACCCGCCCGAACTCGTCGCCAATGCGGACGCGATTCGCCGCGACCTCGGCTGGATGCCGAGGTATTCCGATCTCCGATCGATCATCGAGACCGCGTGGAACTGGCATCGCACCCACCCGAGCGGGTACGGTGGGTGAATGCTCTTCGCGGTTCACATTTCTTCCGGTGTGCTCGATCCCGCGTGGATCGGCGGTGGATTCGCATTACTCGCTGTCCTGCTCCTGCCCGCGGTCTGGAAACTCCGCGATGATGAGATCCCCCGGATCGGAGTGTTCACCGCGGCGTTCTTCATCGCGTCGTCGCTCCGCATCCCGCTCGGTTTCGCCTCGGTGCATCTCATTTTGAACGGCCTCGTCGGCGTCACCCTCGGCCGCCGCGCGATGCTGGCCGTTGTGGTGGGACTTGTGCTCCAAGCACTGCTGCTCCACCACGGCGGGTTGGACGCCCTTGGCGTGAACGCCTGCGTCGTCGGCATTCCCGCGATCCTGGCCGCACTCACGTACCCGCTGCTGACACGAATCGGGGCGCCGCCGTTCGTTCGCGGGTTTCTCCTCGGCAGCGGTGCGGTCGCGGCCTCCGCGCTGATCAACTTCTTCGTGCTGCTCCTCGGCGGAAAAGAGGAATGGGATCGGCTTGCGAAATTGATCCTGCTTGCGCATGTGCCGGTGGTTCTAGTGGAAGGCGTGCTTCTGGGTGTGCTCACGGGGTATCTCGAAAAGGTGAAACCTGAGCTGCTCGAAGTCCACTCCTGTACGGCGGTTGGAATTGACGAGTCGACTTCAGAAGGAGTAGTGTCCGGCGGGTCCACCGTCTCTTATGGATCGTCCGCCGATGATGCTCAACCGCACGGTCCTTCTCGAAGATGAAGTCTCGCCCGAAGCGGTGCAGTGGGACGATTCCCCGTGCCCGCTGTGCGGAATGGAAACACCGGCGCTCGTGCTGGAAGCCTCGGATGCGACGCCGGCCGAGGAACCGGGACTCTGGTTCGCCGTGGTTCGCTGCGAAACGTGCGGACTGAGCTATACGAACCCGCGACCGTCTCCCGAATGTATCGGCCGCTTCTACCCCGTGGATTACCGTCCGCATCGCCGCCCGCGGAAAATGCAATTCTCGCGGCCGGCTCGGCCGATCTGGTCCTATGTCTTCGGGCGTCCCTGCAACGAACGACGCGGCACGCTTCCCTGGCATGGCTTGGGCCGGTTGCTCGATTTCGGTTGCGGGGGCGGCTCGTTTCTCAAGCGGATGGCGGATCAGGGTTGGAACGTCACCGGACTCGATGCCGCGGTCGGAGCCGTCCGCGAGATTCAGGACGAACTCGGCCTGAATGCCCTCGTCGGCACGCTTCCCCATCCGGATCTCGGTCCGGGGCGCTTCGATGTTGTTACGATGTGGCACTCGTTGGAGCACGTTCACCAACCGCTCGACATCTTGCGCGAGGCGTACCGCGTGCTGACACCGGGCGGCAAGCTCGTGGTCGCCACGCCGAATATCGAGAGCCTGCCGTATTACTGGTTCGGGCAATCGTGGTTCGGGCTTGATCTGCCGCGTCACCTCACGCACTTCACGCCGAAGAGCCTCCGGGAAATGATCGAGACGGCCGGATTCACGGTGGAGCGGGTTCGCATGCTGCGCCACGCGGACTGGCTGCGGTCGAGTGCGAAGATCGCGGCGAAGCAACGTCGCGACAGCCTCTTCGCTAAGCTCCTGCGGTTCAAACCCGTTTCGAAGGCCGTGGCCTGGGGCTGCTACGTGGCCGGAATGAGTGATTGCATGATGGTCACGGCACATCGACCGGAATAATCCGTCTCCATGCCTCCATTCTTCTGGTTGCTGCCAGTCGCGTTCATCGCGTTGTGGTGTTTCATCATGTGGGCCGCGTCGCGCGCGTGCGGGTGGCATGCGCTCGCGCGGCACTATCGGGCCGTGGACCGCTTCGGGGGCAAACGGCGGCGGTTCTGCAGCGTTAAGATGGGGGCAGGCAACTACAACGGGTGCGTCACG